>ULLE01015075.1_pt1 | contig 31539 bp, 42 predicted proteins | sample 1951331 | NCBI WGS metagenome assembly ULLE01 (sample SAMEA4835518, study PRJEB28245) | human gut metagenome | biome: gut microbiome; material: fecal sample | place: Denmark | collected 2008
GAATGGCTCGTTATGGATGTCATAAACCTACAATTTTGTAATTTTGTGTAAAGATAGGCTTTTGAAATTTTTTCAATTTATTCTACTGATATACGATATACCATGAAAAAACAAACCTTATTTCTCTTTTTATGTGGCCTGTTCTCGTGGATGAATACGGCTACGGCAATTGAATATAATGTGCTCCGGCATGGAGTGGTGGGCGATGGAAAAACACTGAATACAGATAGCCTGCAAGCAGCAATCGATAATTTGCACGCCTCGGGGGGCGGTCAGTTGTATTTTCCTGCCGGACGGTATCTCACCGGCAGTTTGCAGTTGAAATCGAATGTGATGCTTTACCTGGAGAAGGAGGCGGTGCTGTTGGGAAGCACGAGTCCGTATGATTATCCGGGTTTCAGCACGGAGAAAGAGCTGAAGGTGAACGATGACCATTTTGACCAGGCACTGATTTATGCGGAAGGAGCTGAAAATATTGGTATCAGGGGAGAAGGATGTATCGATGGACAAGGTCGAGAGCTGGCCTTGACGATTGATAGTCTGCATCATACGGGAGAGTTGGTGGATAAGCATTATAACACATACCGCAAGCGCCCGAATACGCGTCCGAAACTCCTTTTCATTCGCGGATGTCGTGGGGTGGAGATTCGCAAAGCCCATCTCCGAAGCAGTGCCGCGTGGGGATTGTCGTTCTCGTTGTGTTCCAACCTGACGTTGGATAGTCTGCATGTGGAAAACCGGGCTTACTGGAACAACGACGGGATTGACATCAGCGATTGTAAGAGGGTACGCATTTCGAACTGTTACATCAATGCAGCCGATGACGGCATTTGCTTGAAGTCGCACAACCGGGGGGCTTGGAATGATGACGTTTCTATTTCCAACTGTCACATCATCAGCAGTGCCAGCGCCATCAAGTTTGGCACGGAGTCACTCGGCGGATTCAAGCACGTGAAGATTGACAGCATCTGGGTAAAGGATACCTACCGTTCGGCCATCGCCATTGAGTCGGTCGACGGAGCGGAGATTGAGCATGTGCAGGTTTCCAATGTACATGCGGTGAATACGGGCAATGCGATTTTTATCCGTCTGGGGCATCGTTCGGGAGACCAGCCGGGTTACCTGCGTCATGTGTCCATCAAGAATGTGTATGTGGAAGTGCCTTTTGGCCGTCCGGACCTTAATTATGACTTGCGGGGACCTTCGGTGACGTTCTTCCATAACCCGTTCCCCAGTTCCATTTCAGGCATACCGGGGCATGACATTGAAGATGTGACGTTGGAGAACATCGAGATTGTGTATCCGGGCCGTGCTACGCGGGGAATGGCTTACATGTCGGTGAGCCGGTTGAAGGATGTGCCGGAAAATGAGAAGGGATATCCGGAGTTCACCATGTTTGAGGAACTGCCTTCATGGGGATTTTATGTGCGCCATGTGAAAGGGATTCAGATGCGCCACATCAAGCTGCGTTTGCAGGAAGATGATTTCCGTCCGGCTTTTGTGTTCGACCGTGTAAGCGGTATTCGTCTGACAGGGATTGACCTGCCGGAGGACAAGCAGGCAGGACAGGTAGTCTTGCGGAAATGCACATTACAGGAAGTGGATGCCACCGCAAAGAACCAGTTGCAGGAGGTAGATTGAGTAGAGGCCGGAAAGGTCAATAATATATAAGGTGAAAAAACAAGTATGCCTTTCTGAAGCGCTTAACCGGCGGATTCAGAAAGGCATATTTTTATTCAGTTCGTTTCAAGTTATTCCAGACAAGCATCCAGGTCTTTAATCAGCTGTTCCTTGTCGAGGTGCTGGCCGATGAAGACAATCTTCTGCATGCGGTCACCGTAGCGTTCGTCCCAGTCTCTCACCAGTCCGGGTTCGCGTTTCATCATTTCAATGAGTTCATCTTCGGGCATGGTGGCATACCAGAGTCCGGCTTCCGTAATCTGTTTTTGGCGTCCGGCCTGTTCGAAGAGGTACGACATGTCACGGTTGTGGGCAAAGTAGCATACCCCTTTGGCGCGGATCACGTTGCGCGGCCATTTGGTGGCCAGGAAACGGTCGAACTTATGGATATCGAAGGCCGGACGGCGGTAGTACACGAAACTGCTGATACCATATTCCTCCGTTTCACCTTCGTCATGGTGATGCTCGTGGTCGTGATGATGATGTCCATGTTCGTGATCATGTTCATGCGCTTCGTGCTCGTGGTCATGATCGTGTTCCTCATGATCATGGTCATGGTGATGTCCTTCGTGGGAATGGGCTTCTGCCTCTTCTTCCTCGGTCACCGGACGTTCTATTTCGTGAATCCAGGCTGCAGAAGTGGCTACCTTTTCGTAGTCGAAACGATGGGTACCGACAATCTTGTCCAGATCCACTTTCGCGTAGTCACATTCGATGATTTCCGCACGCGGCTGGATGTTACGGATGATGCTTCGGATGCGGGCCAGTTCTTCCGGGCTGACTTCAGAAGCCTTGTTCAGCAGGATGGTAGAACAGAACTCTATCTGCTGAATCAGCAGGTTGGCAATGTCTTCTTCTTCCAAATCCTTGCGGGTCAGTTCCTTTCCACAGTCGAATTCGCTTTGCAGGCGAAGGGCATCTACCACAGTTACAATGTTGTCGAGGCGGCAGGTTCCGTATTTAGTATAGGCTCCGCCCAGCTGGGGAATGGAGCAGATGGTACGGGCAATAGGTTCCGGTTCACATACGCCGCTGGCTTCGATGACGATGTAGTCGAAACGCTGCATTTTCATCAGCTCAAAAATCTGTTCGATGAGGTCGGTGCGAAGGGTACAGCAGATACAACCGTTCTGCAGGGCCACGAGGCTGTCTTCTTTCTGGCCCACGATACCGCCTTTTTGAATCAGTTCCGCATCGATGTTGACTTCACCGATGTCGTTCACGATGACAGCAAACTTGATTCCTTCACGGTTGCTCAGCAAGTAATTCAATAAAGTGGTTTTCCCGCTTCCCAGATAGCCGGTGAGCAGGAGTATAGGCATGTCTTTTGTTTTCATCTTACTGTTCTGTTTTTTTACGTGCCTGCAAAGGTAGTGTTTTTCTGCATATGGTGTCACTTCTTTTCCTCAGAACACACGTTTAACTTTCGTTATAGGTCGGTGTCACATACGTGACAAAGTTTCTGGAGTGTGTGGACTATCTTTGCACCCGTAATCAATAAAAAAGAAAAGAATATGGAAACGAAAGATTGGAAATATACGAGTGTGGGACAAATTGTAGCCGATGACTTTGCTGCAGCGAAAGTGTTTAAAAAATATGGCATCGACTTCTGCTGTCATGGTGAAGTGACGCTGGAAAAGGCTTGTGCCGATTTGAACTTGTCGGTGGAAGAAGTGAAGCAGGCATTGACGCGTCAGGAAGAGGCTGGGAACGGACGGATTCCGTTTGCTTCATGGCCGTTGGACTTGCTGATGGATTACATCCTGAAGATACATCACCGGGGTATCCGTGCCAATGGACCGGAGTTGTTGGCCTTGCTGGAAAAGGTGGAACGTGTGCATGGGGAAGCACATCCGGAGCTGCACGAACTGAAAGCGTTGGTGAGTGAGTCGCTGGAAGATTTGGAGATGCACTTGCAGAAAGAGGAAAATGTGTTATTCCCGTATCTCTATGAGCTGTATGCGGCGAAGGAACAAGGACAGCGTATGGCACCTATGCATTGTGGTACAATTTCCAATCCCATTCGCGTGATGAAGATGGAGCATGAAGGAGAGGGGAACCGCTACTTGCACATCATTCAGCTGACGAATCATTTCTCCGTGCCTCAAGATGGCTGTGGCAGCTACCGTCTGCTGATGCAGGAACTGGAGGCGTTTGTGGATGCTCTGTTCGAGCATATTCATTTGGAGAACAATCTGCTCTTTCCGCGCTTTGAAGAGATTGAACGAGTAACGGTGTATTAATTTAGTAGTATGAATGAAAAGGAGTGCTGCCTACCGGGAGGTAAGTGGCACTCCTTTTTGTATAAGAAGGATGTATTAGTAATCGATTTTATCCAAAATCCCCGCCAGGTAGGCAATGGTCACTCCGTAGTTGGTCATGGGAACCTGCTGGGTGCGGGCCCGGTCAATACGGTTCAGCACATACTTGCGGTTGAACATGCAGGCCCCGCAATGGATAATCAGGTCGTACGGGGTCAGGTCTTCCGGGAAGTCCGTGCCCGATACGATGTCGATTTGCAGGCTTTCGCCGATACGCTTGCGGAGCATGTTCGGAATCTTTACCCGCCCGATGTCTTCTGCCAGTGGGGCATGTGTACATGCTTCGGCAATCAGTACCCGTGATTCCGAGGTCAGCCGGGCAATGGCATTGGCTCCTTCCAGGTAGTAGTCGATGTCGCCTTTGTACTGTGCAAAGAGGACGGAGAAGGAGGTGAGGCGGCTCTCGGCCGGTTTCTTGTCATACACCGTGCGGAACACCTGTGAGTCGGTAATAATCAGCTTCGGCGGACGGGACAAGGCAGCCAGCATGGCATCAATCTTGTCGGTGGTACAGCTCATCACCAGGCATTTGCGGTCCAGCAGTTCCCGGATGGTCTGTACCTGCGGCAGGATGAGGCGGCCTTTGGGGGCCTGGATGTCCTGCGGCATGACCAGCATGACGGTGTCGTTTTCTTCCACCAACCGGCCTACGATGCCTTGTGCCATGGTTTCATCCGGCAACTTGTGTCGGAGGCTGCGCAGAATGTCGTCCAGCCCTTGTCCGGTGAGGGTGCTCACCAATAAGGGTACTTGTCCGCATTGTTTTTCAATGCGGCGCATGGTCTGTTCGGCATCGGCCAATTGGTCACACTTGTTCAATATCCAGATGATGGGTACATTCTTTTCCTTCAGCAGGTGCTGCCAGTGCAGCTCTTCGTCCAAATGGTCGTCGGTGCAGACCATCAGGGCGATGTCTGTCTTTTCCAGCGCACGCTGTGTCTGGCGGATGCGGAGTTCGCCCAGTTCGCCTTCGTCATCAAATCCGGCCGTATCGATGAATACGCAAGGACCGAGGCCATGGATTTCCATGGCCTTGAAAACCGGGTCGGTGGTCGTGCCGGGGATTTCCGACACGAGGGCCGTGTCCTGATGCGTCAGGGCATTGATCAGCGACGACTTTCCGGCATTGCGTTTGCCAAACAGACCGATGTGCAGTCGGTTGGCACGGGGAGTATCGTTCATACGTCTAATCAGTCTTTAAGTCCTACATTTAGAAACGGAAGTCGCGCTTCCCTTCGGCAATTCGTTCTAGATTCTCCAACGCTCTTTTGCGGATGGCGGGATTGGGAATCTCTTCCATCTGCTTGCGGATCATGTCTTCTGCCAGACGGCGTGTCTCCGGTGAAGCATAGTCATAAAGGTATTCCTGAAGCGTCATCAGGGCATTGGGCGCACAGCAGTTGGCAATCTGTCCGGTCTTGACCAGCGACATGAAACGGTCGCCCGTACGTCCTTCGCGGTAGCAGGCCGTACAGAAGCTGGGGATATAGCCCAGTTTCAGCAGCCAGGCCACGATTTCATCCAGGCTGCGGTGGTCGCTCACGTCGAACTGGGCCGAGTTCTCTTCCGGCAGTTCTTCGGTGGCATAGCCTCCCACGCTGGTACGGGAACCCCCGCTGATCTGTGACACACCGAGGGCCAGCACTTTTTCGCGGGAACGCTGCGATTCACGGGTAGAGATGATCATGCCGGTGTAAGGTACGCTGATACGGATCACAGCGACAATCTTTTGGAAAATCTCGTCGGAGATGGCGTTTTCGAAAGTAGAAGCATCGATGTCGTCGGCCGAGCAGATACGGGGCACACTGATGGTGTGCGGGCCTACGCCGTAGGTTGCTTCCAGGTGTTCAGCATGCATCAACAGTCCCACAAAATCGTAGCGGTAGGTGTTCAGGCCGAACAATACGCCGATGCCCACGTCATCAATACCTCCTTGCATGGCGCGGTCCATGGCCTCCGTATGGTAGGCATAGTTGCTCTTCGGACCTCTGGGGTGAAGTTTCTCGTAGTTCTCCTTGTGGTAGGTTTCCTGAAACAGGATATAGGTGCCGATACCGGCTTCCTTCAAACGGCGGTAGTTTTCTACCGTAGTGGCAGCAATGTTCACGTTCACCCGTCGGATGGCGCCGTTCTTGTGCTTGATGCTGTAGATGGTCTGGATGGATTCCAGGATGTATTCAAGCGGGTTGTGGATAGGGTCTTCGCCGGCTTCCAGTGCCAGACGTTTGTGCCCCATGTCCTGCAGAGCGATGACCTCGCGGCGGATGTCCTCCTGTGTCAGTTTCTTGCGGGCGATGGTCTTGTTCTTTGCGTGGTAGGGGCAGTAGGTACAGCTGTTCACGCAATAGTTCGACAAGTACAGTGGGGCGAACATCACGATGCGGTTGCCGTAGAATTTCTGCTTGATTTCACGGGCCAGATGGTAGATTTCCTCCACCAGTTCCGGGTCGTTGCATTCCAATAGTACGGCGGCCTCGCGGTGGGAGAGTCCTTTGCACAGGCGGGCCTTTTCAATGATGGAACGTATCAGTTCCTTGTCCTGGCTCTTGCTTTGGGCATATGCCAGGGTATCCAGAATTTCTTCGTGGCAGATAAATTCTTCTGCCTTTTGAGAATCAATCTTGTACATAGTTGCAATGTAAGTTATAACGTCTTGCCGGGATAGTCTCCGCGGCTTTTATCTATTTCATATCCGATGGCTGCCAGCCGTTGTGCCAGCAGACGCAATCCTTCGGCAGCTTCCGAACCCATGGAGGCTTTGTGGTCGTACAAGGCATATTTCTTCCGTTGTTCCACCGGCGAAAGGTTGGGCATCACCACGTTACCGCCTGCCAGTATGCCTTTTTCCCGTCCGTCGGGCGTGAGGCTGGCCAGTGCGGTGGTCGAAGGAATCAGTGCCTGCGGGTGCATCAGCCGGAAAATGGAGAGCAACGTCAGAGTTTGTGTCAGGTTTCCGGGTGGACAGGAAGCAAAGGGGGTGTCGTGATGCGGCAGGAAAGGTCCGATGCCAATCATCTGAGGGCGGAACTGCTCAATGAAGAGAATGTCTTCCACCAGGTTATCGACGGTTTGTCCAGGGCTTCCCACCATGATGCCGGTTCCTGTCTGGAATCCGATGCGTTTCAGGTCGTCCAGGCACCGCAGACGGTTGGACAATGACATGCTGTCGGGGTGCAGCCGGCGGTAATGGGCTTCGTTGTGCGTTTCGTGACGCAGTAAGTAGCGGTTGGCTCCCGCCTGAAAAAAACGTTCATAGGAAACAGTGGGGCGTTCACCGAGTGAAAGGGTGATGGCTACATCGGGAAATTCCGTCCGGATAGCGGTCACTATTGAGGTGACCCGTTCATCGGTCATATAGTTGTCTTCGCCTCCTTGCAGTACGAAGGTGCGGAATCCCAGTTCATATCCGTGCCGGCAGCAGGCCAGAATGGTCTCCTTGTCCAGTCGGTAGCGTTCCAGGTGGCGGTTGCTTCTTCGGATGCCACAATACAGGCAGTCGTTATGACAGCAGTTGCCTACTTCGATGAGGCCGCGGATATAGATTTTATTGCCAAAATGGCTTTGAGCCACCTCTCGTGCCTTTTGCATGAGAAAGTCGAGGTCTTCCCCCCGGCACTCCAGCAGAAGGGTACGCAATTCACCGGGAGCCAGTGTCTGCTCCCGGTAAAGGCGTTCTATCAATTCTTTCATGGATTATTCTTCCTGATGGCTGTTTTCGTACTTGAGGGTACGTTTCAGCAAATCCTGGTTCAACTGGCGTTTGCCGGCTACCGGATCGTTGTGTGCGCTTGGGCCGGTCACGCATCCACCTTCGCAGGCCATCATTTCAATGAACTGTGCATCTACCTTACCCGTCTTGGCATACGCACGGAGCACACCGATATTTTTCTTTGTGAAGTCGGAGAACTGCATGATCTTGATGCCATTGGCTTTCGGACCCAGGTAAGCTTGTACTGCTCCAGCCACACCGCCAGCCTGTGCGAATCCGTGCGCCTCGCAAACTGATTCGTAGGCTACCTTGTACGGATTGGCTTTTTCCAGTTCGATGCCCAATCCGCGGAACATCGGGTGGAGTTCTTCGAAGGTCAGCACATAGTCCACACATTCGTCGCGCTGTGCCTCTTTTCGTTTGGCGATACACGGGCCGATGAAGACTACCTTGGCATTCGGGTATTTCTGTTTGGCGATGCGGGCTGCGTAATACATCGGAGAACCGGTGCTGGATACATAAGGCTTCATAGCCGGAATATGCTTGTTGACCAGCTCGATGTACGATGGACAGCAGGAAGTAGTCATGAATTTCTGTCCTTCTTCCAGTTTTTCCAACAGCTCGTGTGCCTCGTTGCTGGTGGTATGCATGGCACCTTCAGCCACTTCAATTACATCGGCAAAACCGATTTCTTTCAATGCCCCGTACACTTGGTCGATGGTGGCATCGAACTGTCCCAATACCGAGGGAGCCGGAATGGCAATCACTTGTTCTCCCTTGCGGATGGCTTCCAGCACGTCGAACACTTGGGAAATTTCGAAAATGGCACCAAACGGGCAGGCATTCAGACACTTGCCGCAGTAGATACACTTGCTTTCGTCAATATGCTCAATGTAGTGTTCGTCCTTGCTGATGGCTTTTACCGGACAAGCTTCTTCACACGGTACCGGAATGTAGACAATAGCGTGATATGGGCAGCTCTTGTGGCAAATACCGCAGCTGATACACTTGTCGTGGTCAATGCGTGCCTGACCGGTTTTCTTGTCGAAATGTACGGCACCTTTCGGGCAGTTCATGTAGCAACTTCTGGCTACACAGCCTCGGCAAAGGTTACTTACCTCGTAGTTTACCTGCACGCAGGAAGAACAAGCCTCGTCGATGACACAGAGAATATTTTCCTTGATTCTCTCTTTGCGGGCCAGTGTCTTGCGGGCATATTCAGAAAGGGGAGTCAGCTCGTCCGTTTCGTCGGTCATATCCCAACCCAGCAACGGAAGCAACTTATATTTAGTCACGGCACGTTCCTTGTGGATACAGCAACGTCCCACCGGCTGTGAACGGCGCGGGCTGATTTCCAAAGGAATGCGGTCGATTTTCTCTACTAATTGATTTTCTTTCCATAAAGCAACCAGGTTTTCCAGCAGTTTGTGCCGGACAATCATTACGTTGTTTGTAAAAGCCATAATTGAGTAAAAGGTTTGTTAGTGTTATAGTTATCCTAAATTGTATATACGAAGATAAGTGCGGCGGTTATTCTTCCGTTTGTCCTTCTGCCGCTCTCAGAATCAGGGTTGTGGCACCGAGGGTAATAATAGCTCCGTCTTCAATACGGACGCGGTCTTTCGGGCCCAGTATTTCGTTCATCAGAAAAGTCCCCGTGATACTGTCGTTATCGCGAAGCGTATAAATGATTTTTCCTTGCTTGTTTCTCTTGACGTTGATGTAGCAGTGACGGCGGTCCAGGCTCGGGTCGTTGCTTTCGATGGGAATGTCAATGTCGTTTCCCTTGCAACGGCGTCCGATAAGGTTGTCACCTTCATGCAGCGGCAAAACCTGTTTGTAGGCAAATACGTTTTCTACGGCCAGAATGTTGCCGAAGTCTTGCACGCCTTCCTTTTCATCCACCACCTCTTCCTTGCGGTTGGCTGCGTTCAGTTTGGACTTGCCGATACGGATGCTGAACTGCTTCTTGCAGTTGTCACAAATAAAGACGAGTGACTGTCCTTCTTTATATTTGGTTTCATCGAACTGGATGAAATTGTCACATTTGGGGCATCTTACTCTTTTCATCTGTTTAAAAAAGCGTATTTATTTTGAAGTGAAAACCCAGGCGCTTTTAAATTCCTCCTGGTTGCGCAATTCTTGTACTTTTTTATAGGCTTCTCCCGAATTGGCGTACCCGTCGAGTGCCACACGGAATCGTCCGTCGGTTTCCAGTATTTTACAATTCGGGTATCCTTGTTTTTGCAGTCTTTTCACTTCCTGCTGTGCATCGTTGTGGGTGGTCAGACTGGCTACGATGATGTAAGCCTTTTTCTTTCCTGTAGCTGTGGCAGGTGCGGGAGTGGCTGCCGGTTGGGCCGGTGCAGGTTTCTTTACCGCAGGTTGAGTCTCTTTTTGGGCTGCCGGTGCCGCGGCAATTTTCTCCGTTTTGACTACAACAGGCTTTAATGTATTGACATTGTTACGCACTCGCTGAGCCTTTTTCTGCTTCTGAACTTTCTTTTGCGGAGCAGTCTGTGATGTAGTCTTCGTCTGTATGCTGGTGGCTACCGACTGGTTGCGGATAGCATCGAACATGCTGAACGAACCGAGGGAAGCATAGTTGGCATCGTCCATGTAGGTATTTTCTACCGGAACAGACAATACGAAGAACAAGCATACGGCGGCTGCAATGGCTACTACGTTGCGTGTGAAATGACGCAAAGAGAAATGCCGTTTTTTCTCATTGGCAGGACGGTTTATTTCTGGAAGTTTGTATTCCTTCGGTTCGGTTGCGGGAAGTGTTTTCAACGCAGGCAGCGTGAAGTTTTCCAGTCCGTACAGTCCTGGGGTAAAGAAAGACGGGGAAGCCGGCTCGAAGGCATAGCCTCCATTCATATTATAATAAATTGTACCTACATGGGGCAGGGTGACCTGTCCCTGCTGGTACAACTGGTCTTTCATTTCTGTGATCACCTTTTCAATCCGGCGGGTTGCATCGGGAAAGTCGGTGTTATAAGCCTGCATGTACGACTGAACCAAGAGTCCGTCGTTCATTACCAGCTGCGGATTGAATCCAATGGTACGGCGCGGCGGCTGAAATTCTCCCGTTTGGGAAATGACAGCCTGCTGTCTGTGGGCGATAAATCCTCCCAAGCCGGGAACGATGACACAATCGTTTTCCAGCAGTAATACTTCTATGTGTTTTGCCAATTCAATCATATTGCAAAAATAATACATTTTTCTTTTACGTGGGACATCTTTCGAGGAGCATTTTTCGGTTGGAATTTAAAATTGTTGTATTTTTGTCGCCGGTAAATGTAGAAATCCATTGACGCATGAAAAAAACAGGCTTGATAATGCTTTTAGGGGGGATGGGCCTGATGGCAGGATGTATGTCTCCTCAGCAGAAGGAAGCGGAAAAGCAGGAAGAAAACCAGGAGGCCATGCAGTTGCTGCAGGGTATCTGGCTGGACGACAATACGGAGGCCCCCTTATTTAAAATCCAGGGAGACAGTATTTATTATGCCAGTCAGATTAATGCTCCCATGTCTTTTAGCGTGCGTCATGACACGATGACCATTCACAGTGCCCGTCCGATTTATTATTTCATAGAGGAACAGAAAGCGTACAGCTTGCGCTATCGTACCTCGCGAGGGGAAGTGGTTAGTTTACACAAGGCCGAGTCGGACACGCTGTCGTTCGGAACGGTGGTACCTGTGCGTGAAACGGAGAGTGAAGTGTATCAGAAAGATTCGGTCATCCTGTATGGGGGAGAACGCTACAGGGGCTATGCTTATATCAATCCAACCAAGAAACGGGTGACACTGTTGAGCGTCAATGAGGAAGGATTACCGGTGGAGAATATATATTACGACAATATTATTCATATTTGTGTGTACAAAGGAAAGGAACGGCTGTTCTCCAAGGATATCAAGAAAGAAATGTTTGAGCGTGTGGTTCCAGCTGATTTTCTGAACAGTGCCATTCTGAGCGACATGGATTTCGTGAAAGTGGATGGAAACGGATATCGTTATGTGGCTACGCTTTGTATTCCCGACGGAGCTTCGTGCTACAACGTGCGGCTGGATGTAAGCAAAGAGGGAAACATTGTATTTTCCCGTTGAACGTGAATTTAGCTTTATTCATTATAGTGGATTGAAAAATCCTCCTGCATGCAATCTTCTAATAAAGACTCATGCAGGAGGATTTTTTATGCTGTTTGATTGGTCTGTTTTTTGACAGGTTATGCAAACGCCTATTCGGTTTGTTCCTGAAGGGAGCGGTTGATTTGTTCGATGTAGTTCAGGATTTCTTCCCGTCCGGTTTTCTTCTCAGAAGAAGATACGAAATACGGAGGCAGTTCTTCCCATTGCTCTTTCAGTTTCTCCAGGTAACGGCTGACGTTGCTTTTGGTCTTTCCCGCACTTTGCTTGTCGGCCTTGGTGAAAATTAGAGCGAAGGGGATACCGTTTTCGCCCAGCCATTCGATGAACTCCAGGTCAATGCGCTGAGGGTCCAGACGACTGTCCACCAGCACGAAAAGGCAGGTCAGTTGCTCCCGTTCCAGTACATAATATTCAATGAGTTTCTGGATTTTCTCCATCATTTTCTTCCCCCGTTGGGCATAGCCATAACCGGGAAGGTCTACCAGATACCATTCCTTGTTGATGAGAAAATGGTTGATGAGCAAGGTCTTTCCCGGCGTGGATGAAGTCATGGCCAGTTTGGGATTCTTGGTCAGCATGTTGATGAGACTGGATTTCCCCACGTTGGAACGTCCGATGAAGGCATATTCCGGCAGTTGGGTCTGTGGGCACATGTCGGCCCGTGAGTTGCTTACGACAAACTCTGCGCTGGTAATGTCCATAGGTTGAAATTGAGTTGTTTGATGCAAAGGTAATCGTTTTTCTCTTTCCCTGCATACAGCCAAAGGATTTTATCCGTATTTTTGCCTTCCGTAAATAAAGAAAACAAGCATGAATCAACAATATCCTTCCGTTTTATTGGAAAAGGCAGTGGGAGAGTTTGCCAAGCTTCCCGGCATTGGGCGGAAAACGGCCATGCGGCTGGTCTTGCATCTATTGCGCCAGGACAATGCTACGGTAGAAGCGTTCAGCAATGCCATTTCCACGCTGAAAAAAGAAGTGAAGTATTGCAAGGTGTGTCATAACATTTCCGATACGGACGTGTGCCGTATCTGTTCCAATCCTTCGCGCGATGCGACCACGGTGTGTGTGGTGGAGAACATTCGCGATGTGATGGCGGTGGAGAACACCCAGCAGTATCGTGGACTGTATCATGTGTTGGGAGGGGTGATTTCGCCTATGGACGGCATCGGACCTTCCGACCTGGAGATAGACAGCTTGGTGGAACGGGTAAAGTCGGGCACCGTCAAGGAGGTGATTCTGGCACTGAGTTCTACCATGGAGGGCGACACGACCAACTTCTATATTTTCCGGAAGCTGGCCGGATATGATGTGAAGATTACGATGATTGCCCGTGGAATTTCCATTGGCGATGAATTGCAATACACGGATGAGGTGACGCTGGGACGTTCTATCGTGAACCGCGTGGCGTTTACCGGAACCCTTTAACTCATAGAAAGAAATACATGGAAAAGAAAATCAATCGATTGCTCCGCGTGCTGGAGGTGGAATTCGCCCTGTTCTGGATACTGACTGTAGTGTGGTGTATGTTGTATGAAATGGATGTCCTGCTTCAGGGAAGCCGGGTAGGGGATGCGCGTGCCGAATACATCTTGCAGACGGTGGGGATTCTGCTGGCGGTGTGCATGATACCGTTGTCGTTGCGTATGTTCAGTTTGTCACTGGTGCGACGGGTCCGTGAGTTGTCATTGCCGGAAGCGTTGGTGAGTTACCGCCGCTGGTGTGAAATTCGCCTGGCCCTGTTGCTGGCTCCGGTATTGTTCAACCTGACGGTGTATTACTCTACGTTCAACCTGACCAGTCTGCTGTGTGTCGGTATGTTGCTGGTGGCCTCGCTCTTCTGTGTGCCGGGTCGCAGCCGACTGATGCGGGAGCTTGATTTAGAAAAAGAAAAGGAGGAACAGTAGGATGGGACTGACAGCCAAGTCATCGCAGGAAACTATCCGTCTCCGGGCACCTGAACCGGAGGATCTGGAGGTGATGCTTTCGTTTGAGAATGAGGCGGAGCTCTGGGAGCTGGGTACGGCTACGGGGCCGTATTCTCGTTATCAGATGAAACGCTACATTGCCGAAAACCAGAATGACGTGTTTGTGGATGGTCAGTTGCGGTTGATGATTGTGTGTAATACCGGTGAAGTGGGCGGGATGATTGACATCTTTTCGTTCGATGCGCGTCATAGCCGTGCAGAGGTGGGACTGGTGGTGCGGAAAGACTTACGAGGAAAAGGAATCGGAGGAATGGCACTTACATTGCTGGAATCGCATTGTTTCGGGTTACTTGGCCTCCACCAGTTGTATGCCTATATTCCGGTGGGAAATACGGCAAGCCGGAAATTGTTTGCAGCGGCAGGTTATACAGAATGTGGTATCCTGAAGGATTGGATACGAGTGGGCAATTCGTTTCAGGATGTCTGCTTATGCCAGAAAATCAATCAGTTATGATATTTGTAGACTTTGTTGGGAAGTCGTGTGGAAAAACGCAAGTACGTTTGCTTCAAAACGCTTTGACGTTTGAAGTAAAACGCCCTTACGTTTTCCTTCAAACGCACTTGCGTTTTAGTTGAAACTACGGGCATCAGAACGAATTGTGTAAGATAGAACGGCGGCAAAAATGTTGTTGCGGTTTGTTTATCAGCGAGTTAAACGAATACGGGTTTTCATGCAAACGCAAAACGAAATGTGACATTGCTTTACAAACGCTTTACGTCTAAACGGCCTAAACGCGGGCTTTAAATGCGTTTTTGTTACATCACCCTATAAATATCACCTAAACGGGGCTGGAATAGGCTGTAAAGGCTTATTTCGGCCTTTTTTTATGTCTGTTTAGGCGTTTAGAAATCTGTTTAAGTACCCATTTAGACGGGAAAAACAAGCGGTTTCAGAATCTCTTTCTTAAATGTTAAAAAAGGGGTTGGGGATACCTTTGGGGATACCATTTGGGGATACCCTTTTTTATTTATTTTACGCGAGAAATAAAAAGTTGGGGATACCTTTTTAACTGGTTTTAAGTCGTGTGTTTGGTAGGAGATTGCCTTTTGTGTGTGCTATTAATGCGTTTTAATCTATATTTTGATATAGATAGTATTATATATTTTCGCATTGATTATGCTGTAAAATTAATGTAAGTTGCTGATTTATAGTGTTTATTTTAATGATAATACGTATTTTTACGGTGAAAACGTGTGTGTGCGTGTGGAAATGATGCAGAATAGCATAATAAGGATAGTGCGGAAGAGCTCCCGGGTAAGCTGCTTCAGATTCCGGTTCGAGTCCGGGTTCTGCCCCAATACTTTGTGATTTTGCGTTTTTATAGGTATTAGGTTTAAAGTGAAGCTCCCGGTGAAAGTCCGGGAGCTTAAATGTATTAAGAAAATACCGAATCAATTGTTATTTCCATTTCACAGCTTCATCAAGAAATTGTTTCAGTTGCTTTTTTGTCGACTCCATTCGCACAGAATCTGGGGATGAAATATATATAGAAGTAGCATTACTTCTTGTAATATCTCCATCGTCTCCAACTATATATGTATTGATGAATAAAGAATCCCCGAAATCTGTGGAGCATAAATAGGCATGAATGATTTTTTTACCTATATAATGCGGAGTAAATTTGGATTTAAGATCTTTCATTTCTTCGTAATAACCTATAGTGTCATCATGAATAAAAGCTGAATCTAATTGTGCTTGGGCCTCTACAAGTTCTTGATATTGTTTAGTATCTTCAACCTTTGACATGGCACTATCAGTTGCGGAGTATGCAATCGGTTCATAAGTCCAGGTCTCAGGCAAAGAGGATTGAACAAAATCTGATATTGATTTTTCTATTCCCTCTTCAGATGTATTATTACATGAGCAAAAAAATAAAAATGCAGTGAAAAGTATATGTGTAAATATTTTCATACAAACTTTAATCATTAATGTACATAATTAAAAGAATTTCCTGATACTTCCCAAAACAGCATATACTTTAAGGATCATGCTGATAGGGATTTCCTGCTCGCAGAACTCTTCGCTTTTGTTCGAAGGGATGAGCCGGACAAAACCTTCTTTTTGGCTTAACCTGACTCTTTTTACTGTGCGGTATTCCTCTGTGACGATGCCGTATATTTCTCCGGCTGGGAGATACTGGATAGGTGTCGTTACTTCACGAAGTGCGATAATGTCACCATTGCTTATCTCCGGTTCCATGGAGTGACCGGTGAGGTTACACCACACCACTCCTTCCTGGTTGTAGGGAGGATAATTAATGTAGAAGTCAGGATTTCGCGTCTGGTCATTCACAATCACATCGAATCCTCCTATAAAATCCACATTAAAGTAGGGTGCGCCTTCGTAATTTTGGTTTACGGATGGATGTTTTTCTTCATTTGACTCTGCACAAAGCATGCTTCCTTCTCCTGTAAGGAGCCAATTTATATTTATATCGAAACTTCTTGCGATTTTTTCCAGAAAGTCAGCTTTGGGCATTACTCCGTTTTTGTAATTCCTTACATTAGCTTCGCTAACTCCTATTAATGAGGCGAATACTGTGTTTTTTCCATTGCCAAATTTTTCTACGATAGTAGAGATTCTGTCGAAAATAGTTTCGTTCATACCTATTATTTTTAGATTAAATCGAAAAATAATTCGAATAACATTTGCTTAATTCGAAAGATGTTTCGATATTTGCAGAGTCTTACGAAACCGAAAGACGCTCTAAAGGTAGAAAATAAACTTTAAAAACGCAAATTATGGATAAAGCAAACATTCATCAGGCAACATGTCCGCAAGTATTCAGCGGTAAAGAAAAGAACACTACAAATAATGTAAAAGAGCATAAGATTGATTATAAAGAGTTGGAAAGGATATTGGACAAGATGATAGTACACGCGCAAACAGCAAAATCCGAATGTCATAAAGAGAATCCGGATCTGGTTACATTATGTGATAATAGCATAGAGGAAATGTGGAATTTAGTCAGTGATGCCGAAAGATGCATCTGTACGCTCCACTGAACTGTCATAGATATATGCTTTCAAGCCAGGATTCCAGATATTTATACTGCTGATTATAATGTCCAATGCTTCTCTGAAAATAATAGTTTCATGAGAATATGCTTTAAGCTTAATCATGATATTTCGAGAGAGTACATCTCCCTTTCTTGCAGATTTGGCTTCCTTGACAACAGAAGCATTAAAAGCTTTTGCAAGCGATTTAATCCGATTGTATTCATTAAGACAGGTATCATGCCTGTTAGACTCAACTACGACAGAGTAAAAAGACTCATAAACATATACAGTACTCATAATCAAAATAAAGTTAGTTTGTTTAGCATCGCTACAAATGTAGCAAAACCATTCCGGTTCGTGAGAATAGGGATGGACTTTTAACCGAATAATAACAACAAAAACAATAAAGAAATGGCAGAAATATTAATGATGTACGGCGAACGCCGAAAGTTAGCTGAAAAGTTCAGCGTAAGTGAAGTAACAGTACGTGACGCACTGAAGTTTAGAACCCGAAGTAATGTGGCGAACATGATACGTAAGGCTGCTCTTGAAATGGGCGGTGTATTGAAAGGCGCAAGAACTCTTCGAGAGGTAATGGAGAAAGACGAAAACCAGTCTGGGGATAAAAATTTACAACCAACTGCATAAGTGATGAATCATTGCCATTCCGGTTCGCGAGAATAGGGATGGCTCAAACTCAAAACCATAGAATCATGAAACGAATCGATACTACTACACGTAACCTGCTGCTGATACTCGCAGCCGTATTGACCAACTGCCTTATTGATGGCACGATGAACCTGATAGTTACAATCTTCCTTTGCCTGGCACTTATACCAACGGCAAGGCGCATGGACAGAGAATCACGTAACCAGTAATACACACACGGCTTGCAGAACTTAGTAAGGTGGCTGCCGTCCGGGTTCAAGTCCCGGAGCCGGACTACAATCTTAACGAATTAATCATGGAAATGTACGGAAACACATTATGCGTCAGCTTTACGGAGCTTGTGGGGAGCGGACTTATTAGCCAGCCCACCTATAAGAAATACATTCGTGAAGGCAAGCTTACCCTCCTCCAGCGGGGAGGTAACGGACGCGAAGCCCTGATTGCCTACCGCTCCATGCCGGAACGGCTCCGTGCAGCATACGATGACACATTCAAGAATGCATACGAGGAAATGAAACAGCGTGAGCAGGAAAAGTACATTAACACACAGATCCGGTTCGATGCCGAAGCGGTACGATTCTTCAAGGAATTTGAGCCGCGTATCGAGCCTGCCAGACAACTGGAATACATCCTGAACGCCCAGGTGATGAACGAGATGGTGCGCACAGAAAAGGCACGAAAAGTAGAACATGCCAAAGGTGGTTTTACCCGACGCGCGGAGACATGGAGCAGCGTGCAGATTTGCTGTGAACGTCTGCGAGAGATTACAGGTCACACACTGCCGAAGAATCCGGCCCGTCTGCGCGAGAAGTTTAACGCTTACAAGCGTGAGGGATACGTGGTGCTGGTTAGCGGTAACTTGGGAAACAGTGCCGCACGCCGAATCGGAAAGGCTGAAGGTGCTCTTCTGCTGAAGCTTCGCCGAAGCAAGTTCCCTGTCTACACCGATATGCAGCTCTTTGAGGAATACAACCGTCAGGCGGTGCTTCGCGGACTAAAGACTATCAAGAGTCCTACTACGATGCACAGTTACTTGAACGATCCGGCGGTAATGGTGTGGTGGTATGCCGCAGTAAATGGCGAAAGGGAGTTCAAGAACAAGTATATGCCAACCTTCGATACGGTAATGCCGTCCATGCCTAACTCGCTGTGGTATTCAGACGGTACGAAGATAAACCTTTACTACCGTTCGTACGATGACAGGCAGAAGCGATGGGTGGCACGAACCACGGATGTGTACGAGGTGATGGATGCCTGCACGGAACTGTTCCTCGGCTACTTTATCGGCGACGGCGAAAACTTCTACAACCAGTACATGGCGTACCGGATGGCACTGCAGACATGGAAGGTGAAGCCTTATGAGATAGTGACCGATAACCAGGGAGGACACAAGAAGCTGGCTTCGCAGGGATTCTTCAAGAAACTCTGCCATCTTCACAAAACCACGATGCCGCACAACGGCCAGTCAAAATCCATAGAGTCCGCTTTCGGACGATTCCAGCAGCAGGTACTTCACAAGCTTTACAACTTCACCGGTCAGAACATTACGGCCAGGAAGCTTTCAAGCCGTGTGAACATTGACCTGGTAATGGCGAACATCGACCAGCTTCCCACCCTGGAGGAACTGAAACAGCAATATGCTGACTGCCGCGAAGAATGGAACTCGATGCAGCATCCTACCAGCCCAACCGGCATGACACGAAGGGAAATGTACACCGCGATAGAGAATCCGCAGGCACAGCCGCTTGATGACTATGAGGCACACGAAATCTTCATGCTGTTCTCTCAGGCTCCGGTTCAATACACCAGGGAAGGTTTCATCTTCCGCATGAACAAGCAGGAATACAGCTACATGGTGTATGGCGATGACGGACTGGTAGATATGAACTTCCACCTTCAGAACGTGGGCCGTCAGTTCCTCTATCGCTACGATCCGGAAGACATGACCCGCATTGAACTCTGGGCGGTGACTGACACGGGTGCCAAGTATGCGGCCATCGCCACACCGAAAGTCACTATCCACCGTGCTACCCAGGAACGAACCGAAGAGGAAAACGCTTACTTGTTTGCTCAGTTGGATGCCAACCTCCGTACACGTGCAGCCATGCACATCGCCCAGGAGGAACTGTTTATGGAAGAAGCCATGGGCGAAGCATACACAAAGCTTCGTTTGCCGCGTCCGGTGGCTGTGAGCGAAAAGCAGCTTGACGGATACCGCGAAGAAATGAAGCGTGGTACACTGGAAGCTCCGGTACCGATGCCCGAAACGGATATTCCGGAAGAGCCTGTACTGGCAGATGAACCGCTGACCTTTGCCTCATCAGGAGACTGGACAAAGAAAGTATCGAACATTACGTTCGATGAACTGGACTGTTTGAACAAATGGTAAAACGACAATTAACAAACAATTAAATACCTATTAAAACAATGAAAGGATTTACAACCGAAATGAAAGAACAGGTGCGCAGCGCACTGATTGCTTATTGTGAAAATTACCCCACCCGCAACCGCGCGGCAGAAAGTCTTCAAAACGTGAGCGCGGCCACGGTGAGCCAGCTTTGTAACGGGAAATACGAACTGATCAGCGACGATATGTTTACACGTATCGCGGTGCAGATTGGTTTTGCGTTCGATTCATGGACACTACACGAAGGAAAGACCTTCAAGGAAATCACTTATGCGCTGACCGATGCACAGGCTTACAAGAACGTGACCTGGGTGGTTGGTGATGCAGGATGCGGAAAGACCACGGCAGCCATCGAGTATCGCCGCACGCATCGCAATGTGTTCTATATCCTCTGTTCGGAAGATATGCGCCGTAGCGACTTTGTGCGTGAGATAGCCAAGCAGGTAGGCGCACCTACCGACACGACCAACCTTCGCGATATGCTGGAGAATGCCATCAGCATGATTTCTTTCCTGGGAAACCCGCTGCTGATTTTCGATGAAGGCGACAAACTGACCGACAGTGTGTTCAACTACTTTATCAGCATCTACAACCGTCTGGAAGGGCACTCAGGTATCGTATTTCTCAGTACGGACTATATCAAGCGTCGGATGGAAGCCGGCCTTCGCTACAACAAGAAGGGTTACAAGGAAATCAACAGCCGCATCGGACGACGTTTCTTCGATGTGTCTCCTACTGATCAGAATGACATCTATGCTATCTGCCAGGCCAACAACCTGACCGACCGTGCCGATATAGAAGAGGTGATTAAGGATGCCAAGCGAAGCGACAACGACCTTCGCCGCGTGAAACGATGCATACACCGTCAGAAACGTATCATTGAAGCTCGCATGAGGAAAGGAGGAAGCAATGAATAAAGAGGATACCACACCGCCCCCACAGAAAAAGAAGTTCACTTTCGACCGCAATGCGAAGGGAGTTCGTGAACTTCTTTCCATGAAGTTTGACGTGATGGATTTTGATGGGCCCTGGTATGATGCTTTCGGCACTCCTGAACGCCGGGGTGTCTGGATCATTTGGGGAAACTCCGGTAGCGGAAAGACCAGTTTCGCCCTCCAGCTCTGCAAGTATTTGTGTCGTTTTGGGCGTGTGGCCTACGACAGCATGGAGGAAGGTGCCTGCCGCACCATGCAGGATGCCATCCGGCGCACCGGAATGATGGACGTAAACAAGAAGTTCCTGCTTATCGACAACGAGAATATGGATGAACTCAGCATCCGGCTTCGCCGCCAGAAAAGCCCGGACATCGTGGTTATCGATTCCTTCCAGTACACCCGAATGACGTACCGCCAGTACATCGACTTCAAGGAACAGCACAAGCGGAAGCTGCTCATCTTCATTAGCCATGCAGAAGGGCAGTTGCCAAATGGACGGGCCGCTAAAGGAGTGATGTACGATGCCTCGCTGAAAATCTACGTGGAAGGTTTCAGGGCCTTTTCAAAGGGCCGGTTTATTGGTCCAATCGGCTATTATGACATTGTGCCGGAAAAAGCCCGGCAGTATCACGGAGAAGAATAATCTATAATCATACAATCACATGAAAACAATAATGAAAGAACGAACAGTGACCCCGCAACAGATCAAGGCACTGCAAGCCCAGTTTCACAAAATGGGTTTTTCCGATGAAGACCGTCACGGGTTTATCAGCCAGTTCACCGCTGGCCGCACCGACAGCACCGCCGGACTGACCAAGGAAGAAGCCGGACTGCTTCTTAGCCGCTTCAACAAGGAGTCAGCCGACCGAGTTCGAAAACAGGCACGCGCCCTGGTAAAACAGATATTCTCCTTGTCGTTCCGTATCTCCTGTCTGAACAAGAACTATACGAACGACACGGAAGCAGACTTTGAAATGAACAAAGCGAAAATAAACCAGTTCTGCCGCACACGCAGCAAGTTCCGCAAGAACCTGACGGAAATGTCGCTGGAGGAACTGAAGGAAGTAAAAAGACAATTTGAGGCAATGGCCAGAAAGGAGGAATGATATGAGAAAGCAATCACAGATAAACCGTGCCATCGAGCACTTGAAGTCTTATAACGACGCTGCGAGCCGGATACAGGTGGAAGTCCTGGAAATGAAGCGTAGCGAATCATGGGTATTCAATCAGTATGTGCGCGACGTTCCGGAGGAAGAACGAAACGAAACTCTTTTCTATGCCGCACGCGATGCGGCACAGTTCCTCGCCGGAAAGATTGGTATCAGTGCCATCTGTCCGGACCTGGAAGACGAACCGGAAGAGGAAGAAGAGGAAACAATCACTCTGAGCCTATCGGAGTACAAAAAGCTCCTTCTTCGCTTGGAAAGAGTAGAAAGAAGGTTGGGCCTGAGAGTGGGCGACGTGGCACCGGCACCAAGAAAGGATATATCCGAAGCACCCGATGAACTGATAGGACAGGCCGATGCGTGCCGCCTGATTGGATGCGCAAAGACTACCATCAAACAATGGGCCAACAAAGGACTCATTACAAGATACCAGAAAGGATATAACGTGTACTACAGCAGACGCGAGCTGCTCGGAAGCTCGGTAGTAAGAGATTACAAGGAAAGTAAATCAAACAAGGGATAGCTATGGAACATACAATCGAACAAATCCAGAACGAAATCATGAGACGCATGCAGCAGTTTGACTTCTGCGACCGCGTAACGATACTCCGTGAGCTGGAAAACTTCTGCGGACAGCAGGCAGACGAAGCCATGAAGATGGATTACGATATGGCTGCAATGGAGGACATGAGGGATGAATAGAAAGAAATACATCGTATGGAGAATCATTTTCTCCTTACCAGACAGACCGGTCAATAGCCTACGTACTTGCTGGCGGACAGATAATCTTAATGACGTAAGACGATTGGCAAGAGGACTTAATCCGGGAGCAACAATACGTTTGTGTTATACAGAATTTAAATAACAATTAAAACTCAATTAAAATGGCAACAAAAAGAACAAAAAAGACAGTAATCAGCGGAGTAAGCCGCGAACAGTACGAACAGGCATTTGCCGAATTTGCAATGGCCGATGCAAAGGCCCAGTCATTGACCGCGAAGATGGACCAGGAAATGACAAAGATCCGCGAGAAGTATGCAGACCAGCTGGCAGAACTGAACGAAACGAAAGACCGCACCTTTGAGGTGATGCAGACCTACGCCACCGAAAACAAGGATACGCTGTTCAGCAAGAAAAAGAGTCTGGAATCGGCACACGGCATCATCGGATTCCGTACCGGTAACCCGAAGTTGAAAAACCGGAAAGGATTCACCTGGGCAGCCGTAACCAACCTTTGCAAAGAGTTTCTTCCTGATTATATCCGCACCACGGAGGAACTGGCAAAAGACAAGCTGCTGGCCGACCGTGACGTTCCCGAAGTTGCGGAACAGTTTGCCAACATCGGTGTAGAAGTGGTACAGGACGAATCTTTCTATGTAGAACCCAAAAAGGAAAGCGATGCACTCCAAACGGCCTAAGTACAGTTATTCTCGCCGTGGTCCTCTATGGATTGTGTATCGCAATGAATACACCCAGTCCACATGTGAAGGCACTCCCATCGCGGAGTGCCGCTCACCGGAAGAAGCAAAAGATATGGTTTATAGACTTAATGGATGGAAGAAAAACAACAATGGCAGAACTCACCTTTAATTCACCCATCCGGCGCGACAAATGGCCGCGCTGGATGATTAAGCTGCACGAATACCTGAAAAGGATATATGTAAGACCCATTCATGAGGTTGGATTCTACGACTACGACCGTCTGAAACAAATAATCGTTGGAAAGATACTCTCGCTAAGGAAAGATAAACTGATAATGAACAGCACATCTACATTCGTTTACATCGTAGATGGTGGGGATGGGATGAGAGTCGTAGTCCTTCGTAACAACATAATCGTAATCACCTATTACCTGGAATAATGAACAATCGCACGCAAATTATCCTGTTCACATCCTTTTCTATCATTCTTGGTCCGATCATCGTGTTGGGATTTATCCTGAAACTGACAGGAAAGATTCTCGACATTATGGGCTGGCTCTGCTGGATGGAACCACGCATGGCGCGGAAAGGATGGGATGAACTAATCAAAAAAATCAAAGAATCATGGAACACAAATTAGGAGAAACATTCACATGGAACGGACATGCGCTCGAAGTAGTCGAGGTGAAAGACCCGGAAGACCCTTGCAACGGATGCTGGTTTTTTGAGCACTCAATCAGCTGCTACGGGAAAGGACTTGAATGTATGGACGATTCGAGAAGAGATCACACTAACGTAATATTTAAACAATCAACAAAAATAGAAGAATTATGATGCACAATTGGTTTACATGCAAAATCCGTTATGAGAAAACAATGGAAAACGGAATGCAGAAAAAAGTAACAGAACCCTATCTGGTAGACGCACTCAGCTTCACCGAAGCCGAAAGCCGTATCATCGAAGAAATGACACCGTTTATCAGCGGCGAGTTTGAGGTGTCAGGAGTTGCAAAAGCAAACTACAATGAACTGTTTCCAAGCGAAGAGGAGTCTGCCGACCGCTGGTATAAATGCAAACTTTGGTTTGTCACACTGGATGAAAAGACCGGAATGGAAAAGCGTACTGCGAGCAACGTACTGGTACAAGCTGCCGACCTTCGCGATGCCATCAAGAAGCTGGACGAAGGAATGAAGGGTACGATGGCCGACTACGTGATAGCCTCCGTACAGGAAACCGCCATCATGGACGTGTACCCCTACGAAGCAGACCCCGATGTGAAACCCGAATTTGAAAATGCAGATAAAAGATGAAAACAGAAAAGACCTATATCCATCGCCGCGTATGCCTCTGCCGCCAGTGCGGAGGAACCGGCTCAGTGACCGTGTATGCAGAAAAAGATTTTCAGCATCAGTACCCCGAACATAAAGTGTGTCCGCAATGCCAGGGAAGCGGACGAATCTGGCTCAGCGGACAAGTCGTTAAAAACATAGAACCCTATGCAGAACCAGAACCTTAATCTGTTCAAGCCTCGCAGGGTGGCGGCAAAAATCCATTACAGCGCAATCAATCAGTTTATGTTTGTATGGGTCAAGCACAGCCGCCCCTGCGACCTGAAGGTGCAACGCTCACAGCAGAACCCGGAATTATTGGGTATCTGCTTTGAAGTAGCTAATAACGACACAATCGATATGATGTGTGATTTAAAAACAAGTCTGAAAATTGAAATTATTGATTTATGAAAAAAGAAGATATAGAAAAAGCTGCTCAGGATTATGACGATGGACTTATTTATTCAAGTATAAAAGATCAGACAGATGTTTTAAAAGCTTTTATAGCTGGTGCTGAATATCGAATAAATTCAGTTTGGCATAAAATGAATATAGAACCTAAAAAAATGAACTTATAGTTCTTCATGGTAATGGAAATACTGTAACAATTTTATGGAATGGTGATATGAGATGGGATGGAATGGATAAATTTTTTAAAGCAGAGATTTGGGCTTACATGTCAGACTTAATACCAGATACGGAGGAATGACTATGAACGAAAAAGAACAGATAATGGATTTCATCGACCAGGTTCTTTCAGACTTTACCAATGAGGGAGCGATGGAAGTTTTGGAAGATGTGAAGAGTGAGATAGACATGAGAATTGAATCATGCGAAGAAGGTACTTACACAATAACAAGTGAATAAGTTATGAATGCCAACGATCAAGAGAAATTATGCAAAGACGGATATGTAATTCTCAGAAGAATGGATACACCATTTCCTCATATAAGGTATAAGAGTAAGTCAAATCCAAGATCATGGAAAAAATATGATGGTAATTACCAAAGTAAGGCTTATCGTGATAGGATGATGACAGAATTGCTAAAGAATGAGAAATACATTGAAGACTGAAAAAAATCCCCGACACCCAAAACCGGATGCCGGGGATTTTCATTTTCATTATTCATTGAATCAGGGTTCCCCTAAAAAATGACATATCGCCTCATGTTGCAGCGGAGTCAGCGTGCGCTGTCCCTTCACGTAATGCAGTTCCTCCAGCCGCTTCTGTAGCTCCGTGTTCAGCAATATCCATCGGCGAAGCTGTGTCACGGCACTGCGAGCAGAAGAGTTCGGGAAGTATCGTAGAGCAAGGTCAGTAAGGTATATGGCGTGCATGGCTTTGATTTTTTTGTAAATATAACAAATATTTCTGTCAAAAAACTACCCCGTAGTAACTACTTGTCTACTACGGGGTAATTAATCATCTACCAAGTAGTAATTTATCAATTACTTACTGGTAATTACATGAGTTCTCCTTCTTCGTCAGGTGCCTCTTTTAGGCTTTTAACCTTGTGGAAAGTCAGGTTGTTCTTGTTCAACTGACCTTTTAACCCGATTCCCGGACGGAACTGTAGGGTGACTTTTCGGATCATTGTCGGCTTGAATAAGTCTTCGGCTGCGGCTCCATCGCTTCTCAACTGCGCCTGGAAGCTGCCTAAATTCTCCAGCTTCACGATCTGCCCGTTGGCGATGTGCATGTTGATGCGTTTCACCAGCGCACGGATTACGTTCAGCACGTCACCGTCGGTCAGCGTAGTTGCGTAGGCAATTTCTTCCGCCAGCTCATTGATACTCACGGAACCGTTGGCCTGTGCCTTTGCGTAAAACTTATATTCTCCGCTTTCCCTGTCCATAGGATTAGCCATCTTAGCGATACTGTAATTTATTGCCATAATTTCTTGTGTTAAAGGTTAATAATAGAGTTATTTTGTCATGACACGACAAAACTACGGCAGAAAAATGAGGATGCGTTGAGCAAGACAGTACAGTGTGTGAAAAGATGCATGAATATGCTGTTTTATGTGTGTTTTTTCGTATTTTTGCGGAAAGTCAGCAGGGTAATATGGTCAAGAAAAGCCGTCAGAAAATAGTGGGTATGAGCTATGCGTTCCGCGTGCAGGATATTGTGCGGATTTACGACGAGCATGCACGCAGCGGACTGTCGAATAGGGAAATCCTGCGACGTTACATCTGGCCGAAATACCGCATTTGCGAAAAGACTTTCTACAATATCATCAATGCCAGTGCCGACCCGCGTGTGATGGAGCGCATCGCCCAGGCGGAACGGCAGCTGACACTATTCGGTTAAAAGGTCTGTGTGGCCTGGCAGCTGAAATCGCTGATGTCTTCCACCAGTTCCTCGTGGTTGTGGTTGGTGCTGCTGCCCGTTCGGCGGGTCATGCAGACCGCTTCATTCCGGGCAGACAGAAAGAAGTTGAACAGGTGCGCATCAATCTTATCCAGCAAATCAAAGCGTTCCAGCGATTCCTCCTGAAACATACTCCCGTCCTTTGCACTTCCTTTCCATTTTGTGACCACATGCAGCCGGAATGGAACGTCTGCCTGTTGGACGGTTCCGCTTAGCGTGCGCCATTGCACGGGACGGAATTCGATGAACACCGCCGGGGTGTCAAAAGGTTCTTCCTGCTCGATGAATTCCACCTGCTCGTTCCACAGGTCAATGTGCCGGATAAGCGGCTGTCCGCTTTCATCCTTCAGTTCTTTCAGTGCTTCGGTCAGGCCGAGATAAAGCATACGTCTCATAGTGTGTCAAAGTTTTTAGCGTTATTGTAAAAGATTTCTTTCAGCAGTTCCTCCAGGTCGGGATGGTTTCCGATGAACTGGCGTTTGGGTATAGTAATTTTGCTACCTACCTTTTTCAGGGCCATGGCACGATAGAACTCCGCTTCGGCAGTAAGGGCACGGTTCCGCTTGTTGTTGCGTGGTGCGCCGTTTTTCTTTCGTTGCAGGTTATTGCTGAATCCGTCGGCAGCCCTTCCTCCGGTCACGGTCTGATACAGGTACCAGAAGTATTTTTTCATCTTCCGTGTCACGGTGATGGTGCCTCCTTCGTTGTGTATCCGGGCATACGGTTCAGTGGTCTCGATTACCACGCTGTCGCGGCTGGTGATGCGTCCCGTGATGCTACGTCGCAGGTTCCCGGTACGGACGAGCAGCCCCCGGCTCTTGTCGTCGTTAAGCTTGCGTCGTGCCCACTTCTGGTTGAAGAAGGCTTCGTGCTCAAAGTTACGGTCAAACTCTTCCAGTGCTTCCGTCCGTATATCCTTCAGCGTCTCCCTTACCAGCAGGTTGATGCGCCGCTGGAGGTCGTCTGTTATTTTTTTGCTTTCATTCATCAGATAAAGATTCTATCAATTCCTTTTCACGTTCAGAAAGAGAAAACCGGATAGTTTGTTTTTCCTTTTCAATACATTCGGCTTTTTTATTTTCTATGTCTGTGATGTATGCGTATTCTTTTTCGGTTTTAATGAGTTGTGCTATCCTGTTCGAGCAGAGGAATCCACTACCGTATATTGATTTTTTTGTGTGAATCTGGTCATCCAGCCTTCTTGTGTATGAAAGTTCAGCATGTGGTATGACAATGTCTTTTCCTCCTTTCAGCAATGAGGCAATAACAGACGTGGTAATCAAATTGTCAGGATAAGCATACTTGGGTTTTTTCAACTTTTTCGTTTGCTTATTTTGAACTTGAATTATACGCTCTCTAAGAGAAGATGCGCACATAATTCCACATCCTGAAAATGAGGGTATGTTAGTGACAAAATCGGTTGAAACTGTCGCGCCGTTTTCATACATGATATTGGCATTGGTAACAATGTATGTATGTTCAGGAGAATATGCTTCAAACAGTGTGAGATGCGGAGCAAACAGAAAGAATCTTATTCCTTTATCCTGAAACCATCTCTTTATATTCGCCAAAATAGAAAATGGAGGATTGTCTACCACCACGCATCCGTCCGGATAATCTGCTGCCTGATAATCTGCACCAGGCCAGAACGGGCGTACTATTTTCTGAGTGTTGTCTATATGTCCATCGTCTATAAGCCATCCTATTACTTCGTCATAAATGTAAGAAGGTGTGTAGCAATCATCTGTTGTTTTTTTAGGTTTGAATTTTTCAACAAATCCTTCGTAATCGTTGAACTTCGTCTCTTTTTTTGTCGTTGTCTTATTATTATCCATTATGCATTGTTTTTTAATGAATTAATCGTATCTTTGCAAAGGAGAGAGTGACTCGAGGTACTGGGTTGGATTGCAGATCCTTCACTAAAGGCTTCAGTCGCTCTCTTTTCTTTTTTTCAGTTTCTCCACAATGGAATAGAACTGACACTTTCCGTCCACCAGTTCCCTGATTACGGCAAAGGAATCCTCATCGGCTATGCGAATGCGCAGGTAATGATATTTCATGACCATGGGGTTTCCTTTTTCATCCGGACGTTCCAAAACGTGTTCAGCATCTTTCAGCAGATTAATCAGATTATAGACAGCTTCATTCTTTGCCGTTACATATTTGTGAGGCTGGTTCAATGCTTCCTTGATTCCGTTTGAGGTGAATTCCACCGGATTCTGTATTCCCTGAACCAGTACGGTTTTCCCGACCAGATTCTCTTTAGCCCACTGTCGGGCTGCTTTACGCTGTTCTTGTAACCGTTCTTTTCCGGCACGCATTTCCTGAAGCAACCTGCACGCCTGGCATACCTCATTGTCCGGAATGTCGGCGGCCAGCTTCATCTTGTCGGGGCGTACTTCGCACCGGTTACATTTGCGCAGGGTGTATCCGTTGTATGCCGGGAAGGTGGTCATCCGCTTGCCGGGGTTGAACATGAACATTTCCTGATACTTTCCGGCAGTGGCCTGACTGCCAAGGTTCATAGCTTCCTGTTCGTCGCTCAGGGGGTATTTCTCCTTGCGTACCTGTACCACGGTACAGCGGCAGTTCCAACCGTTAGGCGGGAAATATTTGTCCCAGAACGGACTTTCGATGGGCAGGGTGATGTTATGCAGCATCCGGTGGGTACGTCGTACCCGTTTGTCGCCCACGGTGCGGTATTGCAGGTAGTAGCGGTCGCCGTCCTGCTCGAACTGCTTCCACCGTGCGGCCATCAGCGCGGAAGCCTGGGCGAAGTTGTATTCCGTACGCAGATACTGCACATTGTAGGCATCATACACCTTTTGAACTTCATTTAAAAACTGATTAAACGGCTTGCGGTTTCCTTCCTCATCCAACAGGGAGGGAAAAGCCTCGTTCAGTTCGTGGAAGGTCTTGATACCGCTGAACACATAGTTCGATTCTTTCAGACGCTGCACAGAAATGTCGTCCAGCAGGACTTCCTTCAGAGCGGTGTCCACCGCTCCGTCCAGTACGTCGGAATGAGTACGGATAAAACGCTGCACCTCTTCGGCGGTCAGGCTTTCGGGTGAAACTTCCGCCTGCTGGTAGAGCCATCCCATGAGCAGCATCCATCCGGCTTCCAGGGTGGGGAACTCTATTTCGTCTTCCGTTTCTTTCTCTTCCTCAGCCGCCAGTTTCAGGATGTCGGCGTACCGCTGATGCAGCCCCTTATAATCCTCGGGGCTTAGTCGAAAAAACCGGTTGAGCGAGTATCATCAAGCTCGCTTGAATGATCGAGCGTGAGGTTTTTATCTAAAAAAGGGTGTTCTCCTTCCGGTAATACCAGCTTCTGCTCTTCCTTTCCGGACTTCTGTTGTGCCGTTTTCTTGACTTCCGGTACCGTGATGGAGGAAGTGTCCTTCTTCCGCTTCAACGGAATGTTGTATTTGTCTACAAAGTATTTCGGCTCCACCTCGTAATGCTCCAGCAGCAGACGCTCGTAGGCCACTTGCTGTTCGGGCGTATAGTCTACCGATTCATCCCACGCGAATCGGAATCCTTTCAACGGGAATCCGTGACGGATCATGCGGGGGATGAGCTGCCAGTTCACCAGGTCGCGGATGAGGTCGGCATCCTTCTGAATCAGGTTTTCCAGCATCTTGCGGTGTACCTCGCTCTGCGAAAGGCTGGCCCCGTCTTCCATGGTCATGGTCACGGTAAGGATTCCCTTCGATATTTCCGAATTGCAGCGTTCAATGCGCTTGTCGTACACATTGAACGCATCGGCACGGGTGCTTTCCTTCAAGTCGATGGTCGTTCCTTCGGGGAACAGTCCGTAAGCGGCTGCTCCCATGTCGCGCAGCATCCGTTCGATACGGTCGTATTCCTTCGGGTCGCGGCTGGTAGTGGTGGCCACACGGAGCGGCATGCCGAAGATTTCGCCGAACATGTCCCAGAATGAACACATGTTCTTTTTCGGGATGGTCTGCTGGGCGCATTTCAGATACAGGCCCAGATTATGCGTGCCGCCTGCCTCGATGCACCAGTCGGCCATTTCGCTGTTCCGGTAGTCATAGCCTACCTGCCAGGTGTCGTTCTCGTGGGTGATGATGACACCGTATTCTGGAATGACGTGGGTACGCGGAATCAGGCTGACCCGGTTGTAGGCCATCCGTCCGTCCACTTCCACCACATCGCCCAGTTCGATGAGTGAATGGCCGTAGTAATTGCTTTCCAGTGCCAGCCGAAGGAACTCCTTGAACCAGGGAGCTTCCAGCAGTTCCGTCAGTCCCGGATTCTCCACTCCCTTTGCGTCGCAGAGTTTGAAACTCTTGTTCAGCACGAATCCCATGCGCTGCTGCACGCATCCGGTCAGGTGCAGGTCGGCATCCACATCGGTATAGAGGTT
>ULLE01020613.1_pt1 | contig 31415 bp, 28 predicted proteins | sample 1951331 | NCBI WGS metagenome assembly ULLE01 (sample SAMEA4835518, study PRJEB28245) | human gut metagenome | biome: gut microbiome; material: fecal sample | place: Denmark | collected 2008
CAGGCTCCTGAGACGCCCAAGGAGACCACAGAGCAGACGGAGGCATAGCCTTCTCATGCTCCGGTTCCACCGGACAGAAAGACAGCGTAGGCTCACGACAGCCCGCCTGTCGGTCAGCAAACAACAGATTATTAATCACTTAAGAAAACAATAAAAAAAGAATGAACACAATCGTATTAGCTGCTCAGGCAGCTCAGGGTGGTGGCAGCATGTTGTCGCTGCTGCTGATGATGGTAGCCATCTTCGCCATCATGTGGCTCTTTATGATCCGTCCCCAGCAGAAACGTCAGAAAAAGATCCGCGAGTTCCAGAACTCCCTGCAGGAAGGCTCATCCGTAGTCCTCGGCGGCGGCATCTATGGCACCGTGAAGCATATCAACCTGGAAAAGAACACCGTTGACGTAGAGATCGCACGCGGCGTGGTTATCACGGTTGACAAGAACTATGTCTTCGCCAGCGTGAGCCAGCAGCAGCCCAACGCATAAACGGGTAAACGGTCATCACAGACATGACACATCCCACAAGCATATTCAAGCCTGTCAGAAACTTCTTGTTCAGATTGCTGAACAAGGAGTTTTTGATTTTTCTGTTCTTTCTCTTCCTCAGTGGTGTCTTCTGGCTGATGATGACACTCAACGAGACCTACGAGAAAGAGCTGAAGATTCCCGTGCGTCTTGTGGGAGTGCCCCGCAACATCGTCATCACCACCGACCTGAGCGACTCGGTACGTGTCACCCTGCGCGACAAGGGCTTCGTGCTCATCAGCTACATGATCCATAACAAGCTGTCGCCACTCATCGTCAACTTCGACACCTATGCCAACAAGCAGACGGGACAGGGCGTCGTGTCCATGTCCGACCTGCAGAAGATGGTCAAGCAGGAGCTGCTCAACTCCACCGTCATCCTCTCCGTGAAGATGGACTCGCAGGACTTCTTCTTCAATTACGGGCGACGTAAGCGTGTGAAGATACAGCTCATCGGCAACATCCGGCCGGCGAAAAACTATTACCTCTCTCATGTGGAGTTCTCGCCGGAGAGCGTCACCGTCTATGCCAACAAGCAGGCCCTCGACAGCATCCGGATGATACAGACGGAGTTCCAGGACATCGTCAACTTCGACGACACTGTGGTGCGCCGTGTACGGCTCAAGGCAGCACGGGGCGTCAAGGTCACGCCGTCGACGGTCACCCTCCGCCTCTACCCCGACATCCTTACGGAGGAGAGCATGGAGGTGCCCATCACTGCCATCAACAAGCCCGACGACCTGATCATCCGCACCTTCCCGCCGAAGGTAAAGGTCATCTTCACCGTTGGCGTGAGCATGTTCCGCTCCATCCGTCCCTCCGACTTCGTTGTCGTTGTCGACTACAAGGAGATCGCTGCCCACCCCTCCGACAAGTGTAACCTCTACCTGAAAGCGACGCCTCACGCCGTACGCTCGGCCCGGCTGGAGACGACACAGGTCGACTATCTTATCGAGCAGCAATAACCCCTGGGATAACGTCCGCTCCCTGCGGACAGTCTGTTCTGTCCGCTTTCCTCAAAGCATATATAAAAGATGAAAATAGCAATCACCGGCGGTATCGGCAGCGGCAAGAGCTTCTTCTGCCGCGAGTTGGAGAAGCGCGGCATCAAGGTGTACGACTGCGATGCTGCCGCCAAACGGCTCATGGCTACCGATGTCCGTTTGCAGGACGGCCTGTGCCGGCTCGTAGGCGACAATGTCTACGAAGGTACGACGCTGCAGAAAGCCGTCCTCGCACAGTTCCTTCTTCAGTCGGAGGAGCACAAACAGCAGGTCAACGATGTGGTCCATCCCGCCGTGGCCCGCGACTTTCTGGAGAGCACTTTCGACTGGCTCGAGAGCGCCATCCTCTATGAGAGCGGCTTCGACAAGCGGGTGCCCTTCGACTTTGTGGTCTGTGTGAAGGCTCCCGACGAGGTGCGTCTCGCACGCATCATGGAGCGCGACGCCATCTCCGAAGCCAAGGCCCGTGAGTGGATCGGCTGCCAGATGCCCCAGGACGAGGTGGCTGCGCGCGCCGACTTCGTGATCAACAACGACGGCAAGGCCGATGTCGGCAAGCAGACCGAACTCCTGCTCCATCTGCTGGGCATTCAAAGAATGAATACTATTAATTATTAAATCAATAAGAAACGAAATGGAAACAATACTCGCTATTTCCGGCAAGCCGGGACTCTACCGTCTGGTATCCCGTGGAAAAATGAATCTCATCGTTGAGCTCATCGACGCCACCCACCGTCGCATGCCCGCTTTCGCCTCCGACCGCATCACGTCGCTGGCCGACATCGCCATGTACACCGACGCCGACGACGTGCCCCTGTGGCAGGTGCTCGAGAGTGTCGGCAAGAAGGAAGGCTCCAAGCATGCTTCCCTCAACTATAAGAAGTGCTCGTCGAAGGAGCTCCGCGACTGGTTTGCCGAGGTTCTTCCCAATTTCGACCAGGATCGCGTACACGACAGCGACATCAAGAAGCTCCTGCAGTGGTACAACATCCTCGTCGACAACGGCTACACCGACTTCAAGTCCATCCTTGCACCCACAGAGGGCGACAACATCGACGACCGGCAGGAGGCATGATGAAAGCGTGCCGTGCCTGCTATCATATAATAGGTATACTGGTGGTCCTCGTCTGGGGGGCCACCTTTGTTAATTCCAAGGTACTCCTCACCCATGGCATGGAGGCGCACGAGATCTTCACACTCCGCTTCCTCATCGCCTATCTTTGCATCTGGACCATCTCGCCGCGCAGGCTCTTTGCCGACAACTGGCGCGACGAACTCTTCATGCTGATCCTCGGACTGACAGGAGGATCCTTGTATTTCCTCACCGAGAACTGGGCTGTGAAGATCAGCTATGTCAACAACGTAGCCTTCATCGTCTGCACCGCACCGCTCCTCACCACGATCCTTGCCATCTTGTTCGTCAAGGACGTCAAGGCCACGCCTCCGCTCATCGGCGGCTCTCTGCTGGCGCTGGCCGGTGTCGCACTCGTCATCTTCAACGGCCGTTTCATCCTCAGGCTCAATCCCGCCGGCGATCTGCTCGCCCTCGGCGCAGCGGTCTGCTGGGCCGTCTACAGCCTGCTCATGAAGCATGTGGCAGGACGCTATTCCTCCGTCTTCCTCACGCGCAAGGTGTTCTTCTACGGACTGCTCACCATCCTGCCCGCCTATGCGTTCATGCCGTGGACCTTCCCGCTCCGCAGCCTTCTCCTTCCTGAGATAGGAGGCAACCTCCTCTTCCTGGGCTTCATCGCCTCTTTTGCCTGCTTCGCCCTATGGAATCTGGTCATCAAGAAGATCGGAGCCATGACCTCCAGCAACTACATCTATCTCAACCCTGTCTCCACCGTCATCATCTCTGCCATCTTTCTCGACGAGCCGATGACCTGGCTTGCCGGCGTCGGCAGCGCCCTCATCCTTTTCGGCGTTTGGGTGGCCAACCGGTAAACGGTCCTTCCGGTCACATTCCATGCTACCTATACCGCTGCCGTCAGCGTCCCGGAAATCCTTTGACGCAGATCAACCGGATTGACCTCTGTCAATAAAACAGTACTTTTTAGGCAAGAAAAAGCATATTTGTTTGCGCACACAAAAAGAATGTCATACCTTTGCAGCGTCAAAAGAAATAAAGACACAGACACAAGAACAGGCCGAGGCGTTCGGCTCTTCCACCGGAAACTCCGGTAATAATTTAGGATAACATTAACAACACAATGCTCTTGTAAAAGGGCTTTTAAACACAAAAGAAAGGAAAAAAGTTATGAGTATCATTTCATTTGCAGTAATGTCAATTGTTGTGTTCGCAGTAGCAAGTTACGCAGCAGTAAAGGCTGACAAAACGGCTAATGCCCGCTAAAGGGCTTTGCCGTTCACGGTAGATCAAGATTTTTTAAGTTACATATAGGAGAGGCTTTTCCTGCCCGGAAGGGGTTGGGGAAGCCTCTCTTCCTGTATATCCCCCTCTGTTATCTGTGTCCCCGAAGATTTCGGAAGGCCGGCACGGCATGTTCCCCCACTGTCCGGCACACCGGTAGCGGTAAAATGGAGGGCTGCATGTCTCCGACTTTCACACGCCACACATATTTTCAACTCCGATTTGCGTCAGTCCCTCTATTTTTTAGTAACTTTGCAACACAGGAGCCCTGCCGCTTAGCGGCCCCTTGCTCCCTCACTCATAGACAAGCATCATGAAACAAGTAAGACCCAAGAAGAATCTGGGGCAGCACTTTCTCACCGACCTCGACATTGCGCGCCGCATCGCCGACACTGTCGACGCCTGCCCCGACCTCCCTGTTCTCGAGATCGGCCCGGGCATGGGTGTCCTCACACAGTTCCTCGTCAAGAAGCCGCGCGAGGTGAAAGCCGTGGAGATCGACAGCGAGAGCGTGGCCTATCTCCATGACAATTATCCGCAGCTCGACGGCAAGATTCTGGGCGACGACTTCCTGCGCATGGACCTGCGCACCGTCTTCGAAGGCCGTCCCTTTGTGCTCACGGGCAACTATCCCTACGACATCTCCTCACAGATCTTCTTCAAGATGCTCGACAACCGCGACCTCATCCCCTGCTGCACGGGTATGATCCAGCGCGAGGTGGCCCAGCGCATGGCCGCCGCGCCGGGGTCCAAGACCTACGGCATCCTCAGCGTGCTCATCCAGGCCTGGTACGACGTGGAGTATCTCTTCACCGTCGACGAGAATGTGTTCAACCCGCCTCCCAAGGTCAAGAGCGCCGTCATCCGCATGACGCGCAATGCCACCGACCGTCTCGACTGCGACGAGGCCCTCTTCAAGCGCGTGGTGAAGACCGTCTTCAACCAGCGCCGCAAAATGCTGCGCGTCTCCTTGCGCCAGCTCTTCAGCCAGACCGCCATGCCCGCTCCCGAGTGGTTCACCGCTCCCGTCATGACGCGCCGCCCCGAGCAGCTCAGCGTCGCCGAGTTTGTCGACCTCACCAATACGGTAGCCGCCGTGCTTCCGCAATGATCCTTTCCGGCCGCTGCGGACCCCTCCGCCACGGCCGGCTTACAGTATATATAATATCATCATGACCAGACAAGAACAATATACGACACTGCTCGCCCAGCTCGACGCGCTCTATGAGGCCGAAAGCGACGAGACGGCCCTCATGGCCAATACGGCGGCGGCCCTGCACGACACCTTCGGCGACCGCTTCTTCTGGACTGGCTTCTACCGCGTCGTCACTCCCGCCGGCGGTCAGGCGTCCGAACTGGTGCTCGGACCCTTCCAGGGTCCTGTCGCCTGCATGCACATCGCCTATGGACGCGGTGTCTGCGGCACAGCGTGGCAGACCGGCATCACCCAGCGTGTGCCCGACGTCGAGCTCTTCCCCGGCCACATCGCCTGCAGCTCCCTCTCCCGCTCGGAGATCGTCGTGCCCGTCAAGGGAGCCGACGGAACAGTACGTGCCGTCCTCGACATCGACTCGCGCGACCTCGATGCCTTCGACGCCGACGACCAGGAGGGCCTGGAGCGCATCGCCGCCCTGCTGGCCCGCACACTCCATTATTGACCGGCAGGCTGTCCGGCCCATGCCCTGCAAGGCCGGCAGTCCTGTCCGCACCAACCCAACCAAACAAAGACAATGAACATCGAAGATATACGTGGCAAGCGCATCGCCGTCCTCCTCTCTGGCGGTGTCGACAGTGCCGTCGTCGTGTACGAGTTTGCCCGCCTGGGCCTCCACCCCGACTGCTTCTACATCATGATCGGTCCCGAGGAGAAGGAGGAGTGGGACTGCACCTCCGAGGAAGACCTCGAGATGGCCACCGCCGTGGCCAGGAAGTACGGCTGCTCCATCGAGGTCATCGACTGCCACAAGGAATACTGGAGCCAGGTGACGCGCTACACCATGGAGAAGGTGAAGGCCGGCTTCACGCCCAATCCCGACGTGATGTGCAACCGCCTCATCAAGTTCGGCGCCTTCTACGAGAAGAAAGGCCATGAGTACGACCTCATCGCCACCGGCCACTATGCCCAGACCGAATACGATGACGAGGGCCGCAAGTGGCTCACCACCTCTCCCGATCCCGTGAAGGACCAGACCGACTTCCTTGCCCAGATCTACGACTGGCAGCTCGCCAAGGCCCTCTTCCCCATCGGCCATTATGTGAAGAACGAGGTGCGCGAGATCGCCGAGCGCGAGCATCTCGTCAATGCCCGCCGCAAGGACTCGCAGGGCATCTGCTTCCTCGGCAACATCAACTACGACGACTACGTGCGCCGCTTCGTCGGCGAGCGCATTGGCGATGTCATCGAGCTGGAGACCGGCCGTAAGATCGGAGAGCACAAGGGCCACTGGTTCCACACCATCGGACAGCGCAAAGGCCTCGGCCTCGGCGGCGGCCCGTGGTTCGTCGTCAGGAAGGACATCGACCGCAACATCCTCTACGTCAGCCACGGCTACGATCCGCAGACGGCCTACCGGCAGGACATCCCCATGCACGATCTCCACTGGCTCACCTGCCCTCCCGCCGACGATGCCCATACGCCGGCAGTTGGCGACAGCAGCCATCTGCGCGTCACCTTCAAGATCCGGCACACACCCGGCTACCTGCCCGGCACCCTCGAGCTGCTCGATGGCAACACCGCCGTCCTCCATGCCGACAAGCCCGTGCACGGCGTAGCGCCCGGACAGTTCTGCGTCGTCTACGACCAGAACCACCACCGCTGCTACGGATCGGCAGAGATCACGCTCTGAGAAGCTAAATTTTTCTCAAATAAAAGCCCCAAATCTTTCAAGTATCGATTATTACTCGTAACTTTGCGTGTACTAATTAGTTATTTCATCCGTATATAAATCAAAACATCTGAATGACAACAGCAAAAGACTTAGTGAATATCATTACCAGAGGTATCCAGGAAAAGAAAGGTGAAAACATCGTAGTGGCCGATTTGCAGAAGACCGACGGCGCCATTGCCAGCTATTTCGTCATCTGCCAAGGCAACTCCCCCTCGCAGATCGAGGCCATCGCCGAGTCGGTGGGCGATTTCTGCCGTAAGGAGGCACACGAGAAGCCCATCAATGTCGTAGGACTGGGCTCCGACCAGTGGGTGGCCCTCGACTATTGCGACGTTCTCGTACATATCTTCCAGCCCGAGGCCCGTGCCTTCTACGACCTGGAGAATCTCTGGGAAGACGCATGTTTAACAAAAATTCCGAATCTCGATTGATCCATGGCACACCCTTTGATGGGTGTAAACCAAATCATTCAATGGATAAACAATAACAACAATGGACAACAACCCCAACAAACAGGACAACCAGCCAAAGATGCCCCGGTTCAACATGAACTGGATCTACATCATCGTGGGCATCGTTCTGGCTATTCTGTTCTTCACCGGTGGCGGCAACTCCATAGCCAAGAGTGCGATGGGCAGCGGCCACGATGCCACCTACACGCAATTCCAGACCTATGTGGAGAAAGGCTATGCCGACCGCGTAATCATCAACAAGTCCGAGTCGACGCTCCGCATGTATGTCAAGCCGCAACATATCCGCACCGTCTTCCAGCTCACCGCCAAGGAGGTGGGCACCGATCCCTACGTCAATGTGGAGTTCGGTTCGGTCGACGAGCTGGAGAAGTTCCTCAGCACGGCTCAGAAGCAGAAGAAGCTCGAGAGCTTCAGCTATGAGAATGCCAAGGGCAGCGACCTGCTCACCATCCTCATCAACCTCTCCCCGATCATCATCTTCTTCCTCTTCATCTGGTGGATGGGACGCCGCATGGGCGGTGTCGGAGGCAACGGAGGCGGAGGCGTCTTCTCCGTCGGCAAGAGCAAGGCCAAGCTCTATGAGAAAGCCGGCGACGTAGGCGTCACGTTCAAGGACGTGGCCGGCCAGGAAGGTGCCAAGCAGGAAGTGGAAGAGATCGTCGAGTTCCTCAAGAGCCCGAAGAAATATACCGAGCTGGGTGGTAAGATCCCCAAGGGAGCCCTCCTCATCGGTCCTCCGGGAACAGGTAAGACCCTGTTGGCCAAGGCCGTTGCCGGTGAGGCCGGCGTGCCCTTCTTCTCGATGTCGGGTTCCGACTTCGTAGAGATGTTCGTCGGTGTGGGTGCTTCCCGCGTACGCGACGTCTTCGCACAGGCCAAGCAGAAAGCTCCCTGCATCATCTTCATCGACGAGATCGATGCCGTCGGACGTGCCCGCTCCAAGAATCCCGCCATGGGCGGCAACGATGAGCGCGAGAACACGCTCAACGCCCTGCTCACCGAGATGGACGGCTTCGGCAGCAACTCGGGTGTCATCGTCCTCGCGGCCACCAACCGTGCCGACATGCTCGACAAGGCCCTGCTGCGTGCCGGACGTTTCGACCGTCAGATCCATGTCGACCTCCCCGACCTGGCCGAGCGCAAGGCCATCTTCAAGGTCCACCTGCGTCCCATCAAGACCGACGACAGCCTCGACCTCGACATCCTCGCCCGTCAGACGCCGGGCTTCTCCGGTGCCGACATCGCCAACGTCTGCAACGAGGCAGCCCTCATCGCTGCCCGTCACAATAAGAAGACCGTCACGAAGCAGGACTTCCTCGACGCTGTCGACCGTATCATCGGTGGTCTGGAGAAGAAGACCAAGGTGATGACCGCCGACGAGAAGCGGGCCATCGCCATCCACGAGGCCGGCCATGCCACGATCAGCTGGTTCTGCCAGCACGCCAACCCGCTGGTGAAGGTCACCATCGTTCCACGCGGTCAGGCGCTCGGTGCCGCCTGGTACCTCCCCGAGGAGCGTGTCATCACCACGAAGGAAGAAATGTTCGACGAGATGTGTGCCCTCCTGGGCGGCCGCGCCGCTGAGGAGCTCTTCATCGGACAGGTATCCACCGGAGCCATGAACGACCTGGAGCGCGCCACGAAGAGCGCCTACGGCATGGTGGCTTATGCCGGCATGAGCGACAAGCTCCCCAACATCTGCTACTACAACAACCAGGAGTACCAGTTCCAGCGTCCCTACAGCGAGACGACGGCCAAGGTGATGGACGATGAGGTGCTGCGCATGATCAACGAGCAGTACACACGTGCCAAGCAGATTCTCGAGGAGCACAAGGACGGCCACCGTCAGCTGGCCGATCTCCTCTTCCAGAAAGAGGTGATCTATGCCGACGACGTGGAGAAGATCTTCGGCAAGCGTCCCTGGGTGAGCCGCACACAGGAGCTCATCGAGGAGAACGACCGCATCGAGGCCGAGAAGAAGGCCCGCGAGGAGGCCGACGCTCCCAAGCTCGAGGACATGCCCGATGCCGTGAAGCAGGCACAGGCCGAGCACGAGGCCGCCGAGGCTGCCCGCAAGCAGCAGGACGGCGACAACGACGCCGACGTTCCCGCCACGACCGACACCACGAAATAAAGCATCATCATAGGGGAAGCCTTGCCCGCATAGGACAAGGCTTCCTTCTTCTACCTAAAATGAAAACGATATGACTGACAAGCAGAAAAATTTGATCGTACGCTCCATCACCGGCGTGCTCTTTGTCGCTATCATGGTAGCCGGCTTCCTTAGCCCGCGTGCCATGGTATTTCTTTTTGCCCTCATCACAGGACTCACCCTCTGGGAGTACACCGGACTGGTCAACGGTCTCGACAACGTACAGGTCAACCGCTTCATCTCCACTGTTGCCGGCGTGTATTTCTTCCTCGCCGTGGCAGGCTGGCGCACCGGCATCGTCAACAACTTTGTCGTCATGGTGCCCTATCTGCTCACCATTGTCTATCTGTTCATCAGTGAGCTCTATACCAAGAACAAGAACGCCATCAACGACTGGGCCTACACCATGCTCGGACAGATGTACATCGCCCTGCCCTTCTCCATGATCAATATCCTCGCCTTCGAGATGGCTCCCGACCAGAGCGGCGTCAGCTACGACACGATGCTGCCGCTGAGCGTCTTCATCTTCCTCTGGGTCAACGACTCGGGCGCCTACCTCACCGGCTCGCTGCTCGGCCGTCATAAGCTCTTCCCGCGCATCTCCCCGGGCAAGACGTGGGAAGGATCCATCGGCGGCGGCATCCTCGTCATCGCCGTGGCGGCCCTCCTGGGCTATCTCGTCAACCGGGGTGTCGACGTGCCCCGTCTCTCCATCCCCGGCTGGATGGGCCTCGGACTCGTCATCGCCGTCGTAGGCACCTGGGGCGACCTCGTCGAGAGCCTCTTCAAGCGCACCCTCGGCATCAAGGACAGTGGCAACATCCTCCCCGGACACGGAGGCATGATGGACCGGTTCGACTCCTCCCTCATGGCCATCCCCGCCGCCGTCCTCTATCTCTACACACTGACCATCTTCTAATCTTACGATATGGAATCACTTAAAAACGACCAGCTCACTATCGAGATCAGCGAGCACGGAGCAGAGCTCCACAGCATCCGCGACAGCAAGGGACATGAGTATCTGTGGCAGGGCGACGCCCAATACTGGGGACGCCGCTCACCCGTCCTCTTCCCTTGGGTGTGCAGCGTATGGCACGATACCTTCCGCGTCAACGGCAAGGAATACCACAACAAGAAGCACGGCTTCGCCCGCGACTCCGACTTCCGCGTCATCGCCCGCGGCGACAATCAGGTGGTCTTCGCCATGCACGACACAAAGGAGACCTATGAGAAATATCCCTTCCACTTCAACCTCGGCATCAGCTATAAGCTCGACGGCAACCGCATCCGCATCGTCTGGCATGTCGAGAACACCGACGACAAGCCCATCTACTTCCAGATCGGCGGTCATCCCGCCTTCAACGTGCCCGGAGCGGTAGCCGGACAGCCGCTCGAGGCCGACCTGCAGCTCGACGCCGACGATCCCGTCCGCGTGTTCTGCACCATCGACGGCTGCATCGACCGCGGACGTCACGAGGCCATCCACACCGAGAAAGGCCTCTGGCATGTCACCGAAGACACGTTCAAGGAAGACTCCGTACAGTTCGACCACTCACAGGTCCACCACATCACGCTGCTCGACAAGGAGCACAAGCCCTATGTGTCGGTCGACTTCAAGACACCGGCCGTGGCCGTATGGACGCCCTGGGGCAAGCACGCGCCCTTCCTCTGCATCGAGCCGTGGTACGGCATCGCCGACTTCGCCCACTATGAGGGCGAGTTCAAGGACCGCTACCTCATGAACAAGCTCCTGCCGGGCTCCAGCTTCATGAGCGAATACACGATCACCATCGGCGAGTGATGCCCTGCCGGCAGTATTTGCGTTATCAGGCAAATCCACAATAAGAATCATCAACAGCGAGCGTCCCTTCCTCCCGGTCTACCCCGGAAGAAAGGGACGCTCTTATTATAGTAAGGTATATGTAAGGTAAGTCCGATTCCCTATCGGGCCTGACGCGACAACCATACGGACAATGCCACCGGCTCCGGATGGAGTGCGTCCCTATATGCTACCCTGCGCATATACCGTCATTTCCCAACCTTATTATATATATACCACAGTGAAGGGCGGGCGCACCGTGGTGCGTCCGCCCTCCTCTTGTCAAGGCTGTCTCTACATTTTGTTTGTAACACAGCCTTTATGTTTGTCTTCATTTGTCGTCAGTCGTCTGCCTTCGCGACAGTCATGCCCCGTCAATAGGCAGGCCGGTATTTCCCCTCGTCCTTATCCTGGAGCATGGAAAGATAGCTCTGATATCGCGATGCGGCGATGTAGTGGTCCTCCACCGCCTTGATCACCGCGCAGCCCGGCTCATGCGTATGCGTGCAGTTGGAGAAGCGGCAGTCCTTGGAGAAGTGGAAGATCTCGCGGAAATAGCTTGTGATCTCCTCCGGCTCCATGTCGAACGTACCGAAGCCCTTGATGCCCGGCGTGTCGATGAGATAGCCGCCGCCGGGCAGCGCCAGCATCTCCGAGAAGGTCGTCGTGTGCATGCCTGTGTCGTGCGCGTCGCTGATCGATGCCACGCGCTGGTGGGCACCGGGCACCACGCGGTTGATGAGCGTCGACTTCCCCACTCCCGAGTTGCCGCTCAGCAGCGTCACCTGTCCCACGCCGTTGTTCTCCTCCGTTCCGCCTTTCAGCAGTTCGGTCAGCCGGTCGAGTCCCTCGCCCGTCTTGGCCGAGATCTCCACACACCGGTAGCCCACCGTCTCGTAGAGGTTCACCATCATCGCCTGATAGTGGCGTTCCTCCTCGGTGAGCAGGTCGGTCTTGTTAAACACCAGCACGACGGGCACGCTGTATGCCTCTGCCGAGGCCAGGAAGCGGTCGATGAAGGTCGTCGATGTCTGCGGATGACACACGGTCACCACGAGCATGGCCAGATCGACGTTTGCCGCGATGATATGGCTCTGCTTCGACAGGTTCTGCGACTTACGGATGATGTAGTTCTTCCGGTCGTCGATGGCCGTGATGAAGGCCGTTCCTTCCTGGTTGGGCTCTATCGTCACCCAGTCGCCCACAGCGACGGGGTTGGTCGACCGTATGCCGCGGATGCGGAAGTTGCCCTTGATCTTGCTCTCGACGGTAGCACCCTCCTCGGTCCTCACCGTGTACCAGCTGCCTGTATTTTTGATGACGAGTCCGCGCATCAGACGGTCATGATTTCTTTCTGCTTGGCAGCGAGCAGGGCGTCAATGTCCTTGATATACTTGTCGTGGAGCTTCTGCAGGTCGCCCTCGGCGTCCTTCTCCAGGTCCTCCGACAGGCCGTCCTTGATGGCCTTCTTCAGCTTGTCCTTATAGTCCGAGCGGGTGTTGCGCACCTCCACCTTCGTCTTCTCACCGATCTTGTTGCACTGCTTCACGAGCTCCTTACGGCGCTCCTCGGTAGGCTGTGGCAGACGCAGGATCACCATCTCGCCGTTGTTCTCGGGCGTGATGCCTACATCGCTGTCCATGATTCCCTTCTCGATATCCTTCAGCTGCTTACGGTCCCAGGGACGGATGGTGATCGTGCGGGCATCCTGCACGGCTACGTTGGCTACCTGGTTGAGCGGCATCTGCTGGCCGTAGGCACTCACGCGCACACCGTCAAGGATGGCAACGTTGGCACGGCCGGCGCGTACACGTGCCAGCTCATCCTCCAGAAACTTGGTCGCCTTCTTCATCTTTGTCTCGGCGTCCGATAAGGTCTTCTTTACGTCTAACATGAATTAATGGGTTTTAATTGTTTTGTATTTATCGCAAATTTAAAACTAAAAATCGAATAAAGCAATATCAGAGGGAGGAAAAATGAGTTTTTTTGTTTACTTTTGCCCGTCGCAATGCAAATACCGGCCCGCACAGGCGGCCGGCCCTCCATTGCCATCATAAAATCATCCTATGACACTACAGCAATTCCTCTCCGAGTGGAACAGTCCGTCGGCTACCGTCACCGTCCACACGAGCGGCTCTACGGGCACTCCCAAGCCGATGGAGGTAGAGAAGCGGCGCATGCTCGCCTCCGCCCGCATCACGTGCGACTTCCTCGGCCTCCGTCCCGGCGACACGGCCCTGCTCTGCATGCCTCTCGACTATATCGCCGGCAAGATGGTGGTCGTGCGCAGCCTCGAGCGCCGTCTGCAGCTCGTCAGCGTGCAGCCCGGCGGCCATCCCCTCAGCGACGCCTCGCTGGGCCGATATGCCCGGCAGCTCCATGCCTCCCCCGACGGCGGCCTCACCTTCGCGGCCATGGTGCCCCTGCAGGTCTACAACTCCCTCCGCGTGCCCGAGGAGGCGCGGCGGCTGAAGGCCGTCCGGCAGCTCATCATCGGCGGAGGTGCCATCGACGACGAGCTGGCACGCCAGCTGAGGACCTTTCCCCACGCCGTCTGGAGCACCTACGGCATGACGGAGACGCTCTCCCACATCGCCCTCCGACGCCTCAGCGGTCCCGGTGCCTCCGAGTGGTACACGCCCTTCGACACCGTGGCCGTCAGCCTCAACGCCGACGGCTGCCTCGTCATCGACGCGCCCCTGGTACATGAGGGCACGCTCGTCACCCACGACCGTGCCGTCATCAACGCGCAGGGACAGTTCCGCATCCTCGGCCGTCTCGACAATGTCATCGACACCGGCGGCATCAAGGTGCAGGCCGAGGAGGTGGAGGCTGCCCTGAAGCCCGTCCTCCGGGCACCCTTCATGATCACGCGCGCCAAGGATCCGAAGTTCGGCGAGGCCATTGTCCTGCTCACCGAGCATCCCGACCCCGACAGCCTGAAAGACATATGCCGACAGGTGCTCCCCCACTACTGGCTTCCCCGCCATTATCTCCACATCGACCACCTGCCCCTCACAGGCACCGGCAAACCGGCACGCGCACAGGCCGAGCAGTGGGTGGCACGGCATCGGGATGCAGACAAATAGCCATGATTATGCCCAGTTATGAACGCGAAATGTTCACAACCGGGCATACACAGCGAACTATTTATTCTTACCATCGGACAGGCTGTCTGGATTTACAGATATTATATCCAAATAACCTGACAAACTCATCCCTTCAAGATGTAAGTCCCGGACAGCAGCCTTGACATGATGAAATCCCACCATTTATAACATCTATAAGGGATGAACAATATCATCACAACATCTGACACCCATCAGAATTATGATATTTATTGATTAGTGATACTTATGTTGCTATGAACATTAATATCATTATGCACGTATCCTCTTTGTGCCAATAAATTCAGACATTCAGAATAGACGAGTCCTTGATGCTTAGGATCTGTTATCGTTACTATTACTACAACATCTTGCGACAATATTTCCCCGTCTCTCAATAAAGTTTGTTCCGCGGCATCTCGATATAGGCCTTTGATTTTTAAAGCCCATTTCCTATTGCTGCCCAATGCTTTTTTCCTGTTCGACTTTGTCATTTTCGACAGATCTACAGAATATTTCTTAATAGGTTGGTACTTGTCTCCCTGTTCTATGAGCATACGTTCTTCCGCAAATTCTTTGTTAAATGCTTTTGTACTGTAAAAGGCAGCATTCAGAACATTCATGGCATCGCTTGACGTTCGGGCCTCGTTACGCATCATTGCACTTTCGCCTAACTGGACATATTCAACATGATCAAAGGTTTCCAAAAGCACGTCAGCCTGACTTTGACAGTATTCACTTCCCTGGCTGGCATCGACAACAGGATTGACAGCCAGCGTCACCTTTATATTGCCAATAAACTCGCCGTTTTCTACAAGGCACTGGGGATATGGGAAATCCAGTGAAGCGACATCCTCACCTTTCCGCAAAGTGTGAGCAAATACCATGGTGCATTCATCAGCATCGTTTTTAAGCATGTCTGTTACTGCAGCCGGTAATCCGAAGCCCATTTCCTTACGGAGCTCTCCCGCCGTTTTTGACAAGCCTTTTGGATAATCAGCATTGTGAATGATCAATGCTTTTAACAGCAAAGGATTGCATTCTCCTCCTATTTCCTGACTTAGGTTGGCAGCCAAAGAAGTTACCCGTGGGGTTGAAAAGCTTGTACCACTAAATTTCATGAATTGTTTTCCCCATTCAGAAAACAGAGATAAATGCGTATCGCAATTGCCTCCATAATGAACGAGGTCTGGTTTTACTACATTTTCCACACCGGGCCCGATACGGGAGAAAGGACTTCTGTCATTCTCTTCCGCATCGTTTTCGGTTGTCTTCTTATGAGCTATCGATCCCACGACTAGACTGAGCAAGGAGTCTGCTCCATCCGTGATTCGAAGGTCATCCGCACGAGGGTCGACGTTGCTGGCCGACTTGCATATAAGAATATTATTGCTTTTCTGCAAGCTGTCTAATGCAATGCCAAAATCAGAATATCTGTCATCACTGATTATTTTATCTGTACCTTGTGACAGATTCCATATCTTTATTTCAGGATGCGCAGTGACAGCCCTTTGGATATTGCCGACCAATTCGTGTTCAAATATTGTCGCCCTGTCTTTAGACGTGTTTACTATGCAACTTTGTATTATACAAGGTCCACATTTCGTCAGGTCTCTATTTTCAAGGAGATCTCCATAATTGATAACACCCGCAACGGCGGTTCCATGTCTTCTGTTAATATCCGCTTCCTCCAAACCTGCGACATTATCTTCAAGTCCTGTCATCCATGGACGTAAATAGTCAATATCTCCGACACCGGTATCCAGCAGTCCCACCATAGGATAGCTTTCGCCTTCCCGTGGCAGCATCACTTCAATACTGGAATTTTCCGTGTCGGGGGCTGCCTCAAATTCTATTGTAGGCATTTTCCTGACAGACAGCACGCAGTCCATGGATGCGATTGCTCTCAAAGCTTCGTTTGACACATTGGACAATGCATATAACCGCAAGCCACTGGCATAATTAAGTTCTTCTACGCCTACATCATATCTGCCACATTCTACTTTCAAGGCTACGCGGGAACGATGGTTGTACTCACGGTTTAAATAATCGACCATCTGCAGCTTCACACGATCGTCAGTACTGATATCTTCATCAACAATAGCTTTATACTGAGATATGCTTTCTATTGCCGACAGACCTATCTTTTTCCCTTTAGGCAAAGCAGCCGGGTTGATAGAACTAAATGCCTGCGCTATTTTGTTCAAGTCGTTGGATGAGTCTATTTTCACCAGAAGTTTCCCGACGGATGTAACTCCTATCACATTTCTTTTTGAGTCGATATCCAATATGCCACGTACAGCATGACGATACGACTTGGCTGTAGCTTTCCTGTTCAATGTTACTTCCGTAATCACAGGCATCGTTCTTTTCCCATCAGAAAATAATTCTGAAATAAGCCTTAACTGCCCACGTACTCGTCCTGCGTTTGCAATAATCGTTGCCTCATCGACCCACTTCGGCAGATCTTTTGAACCTCCTCCTTCCGTCAGGAAACGATCTCTTTCTCCCCTGAACGAAACATTCTGTATATAAAATTGTTTTGCCATTGCCCGTTATTTTTTTGATAATATGTTTCTGACCGATCTTGTGCTGATATTAAGCAAATGAGAAATATTAGCTTGATTAACACCGTTGTTATTAAGAAATTTCACCAGTACCTCTTGCGGCTCGTCTTTCCCGTCATATTCGAAGATTGCGATCAGAACATGTTCATAATCTATTGCTTTAGTACCATTGATTATCCCTTTAACCTTTAACTTTTGGAATATAGTTGAGATATCCGACGGAGACAATGTCCTCATCAGATTATTTAATATCTTCATTTTCTGAGCATCCTCAACAAATGGACACTTAAATCCAGCAGTAAGATCAAGAATGATTTTTCGTCTTGCCTCATCATCTGGCATCCCCACTTCCACCTTAGTGACGAACCGCCTCCAGACTGCCTTATCCAACAATTCCGGATGATTTGTTGCTGCAATCAGCACACTTGATGCCGGCATGCTGTCTATGTTTTGGAGCAGACTGTTTATAACACGTTTTAATTCCCCCAACTCATGGTTGTCATCACGTGCCTTGGCTATTGCATCAAATTCATCTAAAAAAAGGATGCACGGAATACTACATGCATAATTAAATATCTTGCGCAGATTCTTGGCCGTACTTCCCAACAACGACGACACAATGCCATCCAAACGGGCAACCACCAGAGGCAAACCCGTTTTTTCACTTACATAATGGGCAATGGAGGTCTTACCGCAACCCGGAGCGCCATAGAGGAGCATCGATTTAGGCATATTCACACCTGCCTGCTCCAGCTCTTCACTGTGTCTTATCAGCTCTATGAAATCACAAATCTGTCTCCCCACATTGTCTGAAAGGACAATGTTTGTACGTGTCGCATCCTCTGGTATCACTTCAACTATCTGTAACTTGCTGTCCGAGTCCAAAGGTATCATACGCATGGCATCTGCAGTTGCTGCACTTTTTACGGTAGAGTTCTGAATCTGCTCTTTAATACAACGGGCAAGTTGGACATCACCCTCCGCTTCTAAACGGGTGGCCAAACGATTGGAGTAACTTATTATCTTTCTCTTATCGTTATTCAATCCTCCTTCGATAATTCTTAATATATCTGATGTCATGTCTTATATCATTAGTCCTGTTACAAAACTAAACAAATATATCATACGTCAGACAGCGCATTATCTATATTAACTCTATTTTAACATAAAACGTACATAAATCATCAGAAAACGTACAAATTACTTGTACAAACGTCATATTTATCCAGGAATCCGAAATTTATCAACTCCATAAAAACACATTTCCCATATATCTTCTCAGGCCGATGGATATATAATCCTCCGACATAGACGAAAATCTGCATAAATACAAGGGGTAGCACCATCTCCAGAGATTAGGACGCACCATAATGCCAAAAGCCCGTTGCTTGGGGGCTGACCGAGCCCGACCTGCCTATTATAGCGACATAAGCGGTCGGAGGCTTTCCGATTATGTCAAAAATCACTCACTTCCTTTTTAATCCCTGTCCATCACTATTTGCAGAGACCAGATAAATCTGATGCTATTGCCGGGCAGTAGATTTGCCTGCCCCTATCGAAGACATGGCAGGCTACGACGGAACAAGAACCACCTGAAAAAGTCCGTCGCTCTTCTTCCTTCTCTTTAGGACATTTTCAATAAGCCTCCACCCTAATCCCATCACGATAAGAATACGGACCAGGAAGCGGTCGCTATGGACTATAATATAAGGTAGGCTGTCATTCCCAGATATATGGTGACAGAAGAGCTGCCTTTAAAATAAAAATATCCCTCAACCTATCATAAAATAAAGAATAATTGCTATATTTGCATATTATATGATAGGTTAAGCTATGACAAAAACAACAATGGGTACCAAGTTGCCAAGAAAGCTGGAGCAGAAGATGCAGATTGTTGGTGAGCAAATCAGACTGGCACGATTGCGCAGGAATCTTAGCATCGCCCAGATTGCTGAACGTGCCACCTGCTCACAGCTGACCGTTGCACGCATAGAGAAAGGCACGCCGACAGTGGCAATAGGCATTTATCTCAGGGTGCTTTATGCGCTTCAGCTGGATGATGACATTCTCCTGCTTGCAAAGGAAGATGCCATGGGAAAGGCATTGCAGGATTTAAGTCTCAAAAGACGCGAAAGGGCATCCAAAAAAGAATAAGTTATGAAAAAACTCTATGTGTTTGCCGATTTTGATTGGCTTAAAAAACCAAGGCTGATAGGAGAACTTAGCTATGAATCACTTCGTGGCTCTGATAGTTATGGATTTTGCTATAGTGACGAATGGTTAAAAGACTATGGCGATCTGTTTCTTAGCGATGACTTGAACAACTATCCCGGCCAGCAATACACAGCCCCTGGCAAGGATATTTTCGGATGTTTTTCCGATGCCCTTCCAGATAGGTGGGGTCGTACATTGATAAACCGCAGGGAGCAGATTCTTGCAAAGAAAGAAAAGCGCCCGGTGCGTAGGCTTTCTTCATTCGACTATCTTATAGGGATTGAGGATTTTTCTCGCATGGGAGGTTTTCGCTTCAAGGAATCTATAGATGGAAAGTATATCAATACAAGTGAAATATTGCGCATACCTCCGTTGACAGACATCCGTGAGTTGATTGCGGCCAGTTCCGAAATAGAGAAAAGCGAAGAAGAGAACCAACTGCCTGAAATGCGCTGGATTGCGCAGCTGGTACAACTAGGCTCTTCTCTTGGTGGAGCACGTCCAAAGGCAAGTGTAATTGATGAAAACAAGATTTTGTATATAGCAAAATTTCCGTCCCGCAAAGATGATTATGATGCAGGTCTATGGGAACATTTCTCACACCTATTGGCAACGAAGGCCGGTATTAATGCTGCAACGACAAGAGTTATCTCTACGAGTGACAAATATCATACCTTGCTCTCCCGCCGATTCGACAGGAGAGAAGACGGTAAGCGCATACACTTTGCTTCAGCCATGACCCTTTTAGGCTTAAATGATGGTGATAATGCCAGTACCGGCAATGGTTATCTGGATATAGTAGATTTTATACTTCAAAACTGTACTAACGTGGAGGATAACCTGAAAGAACTGTATCGTAGGGTGGCATTCAATATTTGCATCGGCAATACAGATGACCATTTCCGCAATCATGGCTTTCTTCTGACTGCCAAGGGATGGACTTTGTCTCCTGCTTATGATATGAACCCTACTCTAAATGAGTATCAAAGCCTTCTAATTAACAAATATACCAATAAATCAAATTTAAATGAATTGCTGAATTCTTGTGAGGAGTATATGCTCCCGAAAGAGATCGCTCAACAGATCATTAATGATGTTATAGATGCAGTTAAAGAATGGCATTTATTAGCCACACAATTGGGTATTACGAAAAGCGAGCAGGAACATTTTGCTGCTATTTTTAAGAGGCATATAATGTCGTACGACGGACGATAAGAAAAATAAATTAACCAAAAATTAAATGGTCATAAATTAAAAGTGATTACATGGGATATGGAAAAATGGCCTCGAAGTGCACGCTGCCCCCAATGCTTTTTGCGTATTATTATATGAGGTATAAGTTCTTCGTCCTTAAAAGAATATGTTTTTATCCGATTGCGTTTAACCCTGTTCAAGTATTTTCTTGTCTGTCAAGAAATCCAAGAGTCCGACAGTCAACACTCCAAGTTCGTCCTCCTTGCGGTGGATATCATCACCTACAATGACAATCTTACGGAAGTGGTCATTGATTGACAATAAAGGACGTCGCTCTTGCTGTTCCTTTTCTGGCGTAGGCATGTGAAAAGCCGACTGGATATACACCCTGTATGGAGGACGGTTTACCACAAAGTCTACCTCCAACTGTTTTCTGACAAACTTACCGTTCTCATCCTTACCACCCAGTTCAACCAATCCTACATCAACATTATATCCACGACTGCGAAGCTCATTATAGATAATGTTTTCCATAATGTGCGTTTCTTCTTGCTGTCGATAGTTGAGAATGGCTGCACGAATGCCGATGTCTGCGAAGTAGTATTTCGTCTCGGTACCAATATATTTTCTGCCTTTCACATCATAGCGTAAGGCTTCTTCTATCAAGAAAGAGTCTTTCAGATAGTCAATGTATTGTTTTATAGTGTCTCTTTTTATGGTTACTCCTTGTGCAGATTGAAAGGTATTAGCTATTCTCGTTGGATTGGTTGACGAACCAATGCCCGAAGCTATTACACGCACCAATTCCTTCATTCCTTCTAGATTACGCAGATGGTTGCGCTCAATTACGTCACGCAGATAGGTAGTTTCATACAGACCACGCAAATAGTCTGTTTTCTTTTCTTCCGTTTCAAGCAAAGCCACCTGTGGCAGTCCTCCAAAAGTATAGTAATCCAACCAAGCTTTGCGTATATCGCCACCAATACCACTAAAGTATTCGTCAAAGGTGAGAGGCCATATGCGTATCTCGTCCCCTCTACCTCGGAACTCAGTCACAACATCACTTGACAGGAAGCGAGAGTTTGAGCCCGACACATACACATCTACATTCCTCATGTGTGTCAAGCTAAGAATAACCTCCACAAATTCTTCTACCAACTGTACCTCGTCCAAGACTATATAATAAGGTTTGCCATCATCCACAACCTTTGAATCTATATAGTCGAGCAAGGTATCAGGCTTCCTCAACCGCCTGTTTCGGAAATCATCAAGTTGTATCTCAATGATGTGACTATCAGCCACCCCATGTTCCAACAACCAGTTATGCCAGATGTCAAACAGCAGGAATGACTTCCCACATCGTCTGACACCTGTTATAATCTTCACAAGACCTTCACAAGACCGTTTCCACGTCCTGCGATAAGTTCATCCAAGTATTTCTTACGTTCAAATATCATATTAGAGTACTATTTTTGATATTAGTATCACATTTTACACCGCAAAGATAACTTTTTATTGAAAAATTCGATATTAAAATAGGAATGGATTAGAAATAAGCTATTTATGAGCTTTTCTCAAATGGTGAGGTAATGACTTGGCAACGGTCGCAAATTCTGCGATTTGCGGTGTATTTCCGTCAAACAACTCTTATTCGATGCAAATGTACACAAATAAAGCGGACGAAAAGAAGGATATGGCATTTTTCTTTCGTCCGCCTTACATTTAATCTATGATTTCAAAACGTACCAGCATGGAGTAGTTCTTCTTGATGGTACGGAAGTTGTCGAATGAGGCAGCATCGGATGACAAGACATTGCTTTGCGCAAACGGGAAAGCATTACTATTCCCTTCCTCCACAATGCGTATCACATCACCCAATTTTTTGCCCAGTGCTTCTACCAGATAAGTCGCTTTCCTTTGGGCGGCCTTCAATGCCTCAATCTTTCCCTTTTGGTGATAGGCAAGCATGTCCTTGTTCTCCAATTCACCGATACGCATGGTGTGGATACCTTTTGTGTCGATACGCTTGAGGATTTCGTTTATCTGATTGAAGTCGGTCAGCGTAATGTCGAATTTCTTGGAGACCAAGAAGTCCTGCCCTTGCTGCCGCCAATAGTCACCTATTTCCTGTGTCCGGATGGCATTTTGCGGAATGCCAGCTTTCGCAAGGGCTTCTCTCAATCCTTGTTCTATCTCTGACAAAGGCACTTTGGTGCGATATTCTTCAGGCTTCGATTTCCCGTCAAACTCTTCTTCAAAGTATTCACGGATTTCAATCAGATAATGGATTTTGTCAGGTACGATTTCTATTTCCGATGTACCCGTCACTTCAATGTACCGTTCATTGGTTTGCGCTTGCAGAGAAAGAATAGCCAGCAAGCAAATAACTAACAATAAGACTTTCTGTTTCATAGTTCTATCATTTTACTTCAAATTCCGTATCCATATAAATTTCCAATTGCAGGCCTATTTTATATTTTCCCGGCAATAATCTTCCAGCCATGAATTGCTTTTTATAGTTCTTGTCTATTATTTTGTTTACATCCCATGAAACTGGAATGGTGAATAACATCGCTTCTCCGCCTTTCAAGCAGGCACAACTTCGCATATAGTCTGCTTCTCCAGTCCAACCGGAACGGGCAAACGGATGCGCCATATACAATTCATCTGTACCTACACTTGGCAAGAAAACGGGTTGAACATCCAGATTCGAATGGTTCTCAAACAGAATGCGAATAGAGTCATTAGCTGATGGCAAAACCTTGAAAATAAAAGCCCCATCCATTTCTGTCTCCTTTACAGGCATGATGTTTCCGTTTGTCAGCTCACAATAAGTGTATATGTTGGCTAACACATAAAAATTCACTTGATACTTATTCGGCTTTAATGGATATTTGAATTCAGACACGTGAATATATTCGGGTAACGTGTCACCTTTGGATAAATTCCTGCCTACGCCAGCAAAGCCGAAATTGTCTATAAAGGGGAAACTGACCCATTGTCCGTTTTTCCATTGTTTCAGATGATGGTATGCCAGTTCTGCCGTTGGTCCGTTCACATTGATTACATCAACCACAATTCGTTTTGTCTGCGGTGAATAAACGGGTTGCTGTGTTTTAATTCGATAAGCATCAGCATGGGTGATATTAACATCGGGAAGTCGTTGTATACGAACGCGGCTTTCATACTTCTCTATTTCCGATTGCGATAAGGGGAAATCAATGTCTTGGGACTGTAATGGGAGGAAAGCCAGTAAACTAATAAATGATAGTAATACTTTTATTTTCATTTTTTTCTTGTTTTTGATGTTACTTCATTATAATGATTGACAGCCAATCACGGTTTATCTTGTCTACTGAAACATCTTTGTGCAATGTTACCAAACCCTTGCCTTTGATATATTGCTTTTCCGTGAATAAAGGCGGTTGTTTAGATGTTTTGAAAGTCTGGGTCAATGCGGCTGTCTCAATAAAATGACCTTCAATAAACTCAAAACGTTTGTAGCTGTAAGATGCGGCCGAGATACGCGATGAAGAAAACACACATCTCTTGTCGTTGTTTATTTGTGGATTTTCTATCTGCCTAAAACTTTCATCTTTACAATATTGCCCCCTTTGTTTCATTCCACACAAGGCAATCATAATATTGTATCATTTGATTGCCATACTGACCAAGATTGACAAGTATATCGTCTTTACCATCAAAACTAACGTCTTGTAAGTTAACCCAAACATCGAGATTGTTGGCAAATTCAATGTCAGGAGGATATGAGTAGGATATTTCTTGGGAAATTTTTCTTTGCTTACCAAATATAGTGATTTGCAACCCTTTCAAACTCCTACCACTTCTGATGGCCGCATATTTTATCATTTTATCGCCTTTGTGATCAATAAGTTGCCATTCATCTGATTTCCAAAAAGAATGTTCTCCATCATTAATTGCGTCCCCGCTTGTTGTGGCTTGTGCTTTTCCGTTTTCAAATGATGTGGCAAATTTGAATTGAGGCTTAATAACCACATTGCCCAATGAATCGGCAAACCCTATCAGTCCGTTCTCATCCATTATGCGGAAAAGTCCTTCACTGATATAATCGGGACCGTTGTCACATTTGAACACATAGAACAATCCTTTGCCTTGATTGTCTATACAGACTATCCGTGCGTTCTGTTTGTTCTCATACACAAAACCTATGTTTCGTATGGTATCCGTTTGGCAGAACTTGTATCTGCCGTATGGTACAATGGTATCGCCTCGTTCATCCAGATAGCATACAGGAACGCCGACCTCAAGATGTTTATCCATAGTAAATGCAACCAACATTTTTTGTGCTGGGAGCAAATAGAAATTCATGAGTAAAAGCAATATACACAGAAACTTTTTCATAATCTATCATCTTAATGACACTCAAAGATAATGAAAAGGAATAACCTAATCAATTATTAGACTATTCCTTTCCCGTTAGGTTTAAGCAAATTAACTCTTATTGTCGAAGTCCTTTTCTGCTTCGAGGTGACATAACATTTTTTCGTATGGACGAAAACAGTTTGTCGAACTGCTCCTTGAACCATTCCCCAATCAGTTGCCCGTTGATGGCAAGTGCAAGCTTAGACTTGTCTTTCGGGTCTTTTACCACTTGGAAGCCTGCTTCCTCGGTTTTGAATTTCCGTTTGTGTTCTTCCGAGTAGAGTTCGCCTTCGTAGAACAGCGGCTTGCCGCTGATAAGCGTGGCGGTCTGCCTTTCGGTGAAGCCGACTTTGAGGCAGAACTTCTCCATGTACACAAGCTCTTGGAACAGCGGAAACCATTTCTTGGCTTTTTGGATGATGGATTTCAGGAATGACACTTCCCTTTGGTGTTCCGCTTCCTTGTCCGACATTTCCCTGCGGTGCTGGGCTTGCAGTTCCATCAGTTGGCGGCTGTGTTCATCCTGCTGCCGCTGCATCTGTTGTTGCAACAACTCGATACTCTCGTCACGGGCTGCAACCTCATTTTGCAGGGTGCGGTTGTCGGCTTCAAGTTCTTTCAACTTGCCGCTGCCCAAAAGAGAACCGACCTTTGCCACAAGTGCCGCTTTCGCCTCGGTCTTGGCGGCTTCCAGCTTCTCCGACTTGATTTCCTTCCTGACTTCGGCAAGCAGCCGTTCCGCTTGTTTCTGTTCGGTCTGCAACTGCCTTACGTTGGTTTCAAGCTCTCCCGTCTGCCGTTTCAAGTCACGGTAGTATTGGGCTGTGGTGGTATGCCGTGCCTCTGAGCCACGAATGCCACGCTGCAAGCCGTACTTCGCCATCGCCTTGGCATAACTGTCGTGATAGGAAACAAGCCTTTCACGGCTCATGAGGTCATCTGCGCACAGGCGGACGGCGTTGGCTTTCTTGCGGTAGGTGCGTTTACCCTCCGCTTGCTTCTTCCTCGCTTTCCTGCGTTCTCCCGTCACTATCGGCACGACCGTGGCATGGATGTGCGGCGTGTGCTCGTCCATGTGAAGCACCGCCGAAACAGTGTTCTCCCTGCCGAATGTGCGGTGCAGCCATTGCAGGTTGTCATCGCACCATTCGGATAGTCTACCCTCGTCTTGTACTTTCACCATATCCTCATGCGTACCTGAAAGCACGATGCGGATTGCCCTCACTTGGTCGGACGTTATCTTACGCCTGATGCCAGCCGTGCGGATGCGGTGGCTTATCGCTTCGGTACGGTCTGCCACGCCATCGGGGAATTGCACCAGTTCACGGTTGAGATGGGTGCGTGTGGGGTCTGTGTTCTTGGGCGTGGTCTTGCGTTCTATGTGGTCGGATGCGCCCGTGTCAGCCGACCCTTTCGCCTTGTTGATTTGAATGCTTATGTATCCCATGTTCGTTTCTTGTTTTTGAGGTTCTACAAACTTGTTTGTCAATGTTCGTCCGCCTGCGGTCATGCCGCACAGGACAAACGGGGGTGTCCAGAGGGGTGCAACCCCATTGGCTCATTAGGGTGTTTTTAGCATGAGCGAAGCGGTGCGTGAAGAAAACGCCCTAATGAGCTATGGCTTTTTGTTTCCCAAAAGCCTGCGGTGGTGTCAGCGGTGATGTTGGCGGACATTGGTTGCTTTTTCTTTTCGCCAGCGACATCGGCTTTCCCTTGTCGGTCGGCAGGACGGAAGTCCGTCCGACCAGCCTACGGATGGCGATATTCACCTTTGTTGCTTTCCCGGCGGACTTGATGAGGGGTGAAAATCCGATGAATTGATGATTGGATAGTCTAATATACTGACAACTAATGCAATAACCTTTCATCAGCGTTTCATCAAACCGCTCGCCAAAAGAAAAGTGATGTGTGAGGCTGCATCCGCTTTCTCTTTTCATCAGCCAAATCCTTTTGTTGAGTGTTTGATGAGGATGTAAGTTGCTGTTATTCTTTATGTTTATATATGATTTCATCATTTCATCAAAATATCAAAGCATTTCCAACTGCGATTTGCTTACCGTGTAGTAGCGTCCAATTCTCCTGACGGGTGAATAGCGGCATTCGCGGTTGTAGTCGTATTGGTAGGTGGTGTAGGAAAGCGAATTGGATGCAGGAGCCAGCTTCCAGCACTCCTGCACCACTTTCCGAACCTGCGACTTCTCCACCTTGACTTGCGAGCATACGAGCAACGGGATGATGTCATTGAGGCAAAAAGAAACAGAACTGACACCCACGCTTGCCATGATGTCGAGCAGCAGTTCCGCCATCTCTATCTCCAAACGGTTACGGTTGCTTCGGATTATCTTCCGCAGGGCATCCGTTTCCAGCCGTTTCGGGTCGAACCACATACGGCTCTCCTTCTCGGTGGAGAGTGCACGGTTGCATAGGAAGTGCAGGAAAGCGGGGATTTCCGCTTTCAGCTTTTGCAGGAAGTCGGTATCGTCATTCTGTAGCGGCACAATCTTCCGCACCCAATAGCGTGTCTCGCCAATGTCAATGATGACGGGCAGATGCTCGTTGTTGGAACACAACACGAACTTTGCGAAGAAGCCTATCTCGTCACGGTCTTTTCCTTTCGCCTCTACCTTGTAGGAAAGCGTGGTACTGAGATTCTTCAAACGCTCGCTGTCCTCACGGCGGTTGAGCAATACCTCGTCCACCATGATGAGCAGCTTGCCAGCCCAGTCGGAATTGAACTGGCTGCGGAAGTCCTCGTTGGTATTGAACGTCACGTTGTTTTGGAATACGGCTTTCAGGAAGTTCAGGAACGTACTTTTGCCCGTATTCCGTTCTTCGGACACGAGCAGGAGGATGGGGAGTTTCTGAACGGGATAGAGGTAGAGCAGCTGCAAGTAGTCCATGCCCAACTCGTACTGTTCGCCGAAGATGTGTTCCACCAACGAGCGGATGCAGGGAAAGTCGCCCTCCTGCGGCTGGTGGTTTATCGGCTCGTAGAGGTTGAGGAACTTGCCGACAACGGGCTGGTAGCCCACATGGTCGGGTACGGTGCAGAAGCCGTCATACTTCGGGATGCCCGCCATGTAGTCCTTGCCGTAGTCCTGCCGCAAGGTCTCGGAGTTCCATGCGATGCGTTTCCTCACATAGCCGCCGTCAATGCGTGGCTGGTTCACAATCTTGTAGAGCGTTGTGCCTACTCTAATGAATTCTTCTTTCTTTTCCATATCTCAAATACAGGTTTTAGTGCCGCCGACATCTTGTCGGCAGGCGGGTTGAACATGGGTGCAAAGCTACGGCAGGACGGCTAAAACCTTGATAAGTAAAACGATGCAGAACGGCGCAAAAGAAACTGACAGATAAGAAAATGCGGCGGAACGGGCAATATCAGCCTTCCAAAGACGAAAAGAAAAAGCCCGGAGAAGCGGATATACTCACTTCTTCGGGCAGACTTGGGTTGTGTGACCGCAAAGGCGTATTGACACGCAACCGCACTCTCTAACACTTACACGATGTACTGTTGCCTAACGAAAGCCACAGCATTTGTCTTTCTTTTCGCAAGCACAGCCTTTCCAACAGGGCATTACGTACCCTTGCGGCATTGGGTGTGTTGATACGGAAAGCGAGTGCCACGACCATTGACATGGCATACGCTTCCGTATAATAGCCGTTGTGCAGCCTGATGCTCCTTTCCACCTCGCAAGGTTGCAGCGCTCCGCTTTTGTACACGGCTCGGATGGCGGCACGGAGTGTCGGGGCGATGACATCGAACAGCTTTATCAACTCCATTTCGCTCATCCACACGTTGGCGGCATCGGACGGCACGGCAACTCTGCCGCACCCGTCCATCGTGATTGTTGTCCGTTCCATAGGTTGTGCGTTATAGGACGAAACGTCCGCTTACCTTGCTCTCAAAGGCGGATATGTCGTTTTCAAGTTTAGCGTTGGTCACCTTCGCATAAATCTGCGTGGTGGTTATGTTCGTATGCCCTAAAATCTTGCTCACGCTCTCTATCGGCATACCGTAATTGAGAGCCAAAACTGCGAATGAATGGCGACTTAAATGGAATGAAATCGGCTTATCTATCCCGCATTTCTTCGCCACAGCCTTGATGCGTTTGTTCACCGTGTCAAGTGAGCCGATATTGAAAAGCCGCTTGTCAGTTCTGAACGGTTCGTAACGCCTGATTATCTGCATGGGAATGTCCATCAGCTTGATTTGGAATGGCACGCCCGTCTTTTGGCGTTTCGATACAATCCACGGTGTACCGTTCATTTCCACGATGTTGTCGGTGGTCAGGTTCTTGATGTCCGTGAACGAGATTCCCGTCCAACAACCGAACAGGAACAGGTCTCTTGCCAATGCAAAGTTGGGATTGTCCAGCTTGATTGCACTCAACGCCTGAATTTCATCCTCCGTGAGAAAGCCACGCTCCTTGTGGTCAGGGTCAAGATGGTACATCGCAAACGGGTTTCTCGGAATCTTGCCGTTGTAGTGCGCCGTGGTTACGATGTGCTTCAACGGTATGGAGTATATCCACACGGACGATTGCGCCAACCCCACTTCATTTCGCAGGTACAGACAATAGTCACGGATGAAGTCCTCCGTCAGTTCGTTCATCGCCATGTCCGTCCGCTTGTACTGCCGCTTGATGAACTCCGCCACGTATTTGCGGACGGTAAGGTACTTTTGGTACGTGCGCTTGGAGCGGTCTTTGCCCACCCGTTTGGCAAACGCCTCGTTCTCCTTGTCAAAGGCTCGCAACAAAGTTTCATACTCCGTTCCGACGCCTTGATAGGCGTTGCGCACCATTTCAGCCGTGACAAACGCCTCACGGTCGGAAAGCCGCTGGTAATGCTTCGTTATCTGTGCCTTGATGTTGTCAAGGGCATAGTTTACCGCCACCGCCTCGCGGCTCTTGCCTTTCGCCCTGTTGCCTTTGGCATCCCACAAATCCTTGGAGATGCGTTGCTTGCAACTGAACTGCGCGATAGTCCCGTTGATTGTAACCCGTCCCATGATGGGGACAATTCCGTTTTTCTCCTTGCTTCCGTTTACATAGAAGACTGTCTTGAAAGTACTCCTCATAATCCTACTTTTTGTTTGATGCAAAATTAGTTTACGGGAGTTGTAAAGGCAGAATGTAAACCTACGCAGAACGTAGAAATAGAGACCGTTAGTGTTAAATGTGCATCCGGTGTCGGGTAATGGTTTGGAAGTGCATCTATTGCTGCAATTCGCCTAAATCCGTTTTTACGCCCTTGCGCCATTCTGTGCCACTCGAAGCCAAACTCTCTGACCGTCAGTGAGAATGCTCAAATTCGCTTTATTCTGCGTTTCATCCTATTATTTTATTTCAAAATACAGCATAACCAATGGAAAAACTGCGTTTAAGAAGTATAAAAATGTGATAAAACAGTATGATAGGCTACATTTCTATTGGTTCTTATAGAATAAAAAGGAATGATTGGCAATCACATTCTTTAAGGGAGTCATTTCAAGCGTACCCCTTCATAAATTTCGTCCTATAACTTCCATTCACCACATTATGAGGTCGGTTAAAAGCGCCCCTCACAACCCTTATTTCATGATTCCTGATGTGATTGAAAGTTAAATACGTTAAATCTTCACCTTTTCGTATCTAATCAGAATCCATACGGTCACTTTTCTACCGTTTAGATCGTATAACATTGATAATCAACTAATAATAGATACGCCCATTGAAATTATCAATCAAACTCATACGGTATGACAATATTTGAAATGATTTTGGCAGGAATGTAGCAGAAATTCCCTGGGGCGGATACTGCCACACTTACCCGTATAGCTACGAAAAAGGCTGAGGGTGTAACGGACGAAACGAAGGTAACCTCCATCGTTGAGGGCATTTCATTTCAGGATGTGATGCAAAATTATGGTGATTTCCGTGCAGGACAGGCACAGACTTCCGCTGTTTCTAACTACGAGAAGAAGCATGGACGGAAAGACGGAAAACCGATCGAGGATCCGGAAGAAAACAAAGACGGAAAAAAGGATGAAGTCCCTGAATGGGCTCAGGCTTTGATTGATTCCAACAAGACTCTTTCTGAAAAGCTGTCTGTTTACGAAGCAGAGAAAGCGCAGGCGCAACGCAATTCTCAGATTTCAGCAGTGGCGAAGAAGTACGGTATTCCCGATTTTATGTTGAAAGACCGCACCATTCCTGAGAACACGGACTTGGATACTTATTTCAAGGACATGAAACAGGATATGTCTAACAGCGGTTTCAAATTCGCTCAAGTTCCTGAAACTGCAGAGCAGAAGCAGGAGAAAGAAGCGAGCGAGTTCGCCAAAATGATTGAGGCGGACACAAAATCTATTGTCGAACAACAAAACAAGTACTTTATGGCAGCAGGATTTAAAGCCTGAACCATCCATCGAGGAACGCTATGATGTTTCTACCGGAGTAAGACGCAGAGGGCCTTACAAGCTGGATACGACCAACCTGGTTGCAGGTTCGTTCCTTCCCTCCTTCACACCTATTGCCGCCGACCTGATGCAGAAAACCGCCCAGGTGGCCATCCGCGTGGAAGTCTATGAAAAGTTTACGACTAGTACCAACACCACGTTGAAAATCAAGAAGAACTTTTTGGCTTATGTGGGTATGCACTTGGGCGACGGTTCGCAGGATGTGACCTGTCTGAAGTGAACGATTTCTTGA
>ULLE01011679.1_pt1 | contig 31143 bp, 26 predicted proteins | sample 1951331 | NCBI WGS metagenome assembly ULLE01 (sample SAMEA4835518, study PRJEB28245) | human gut metagenome | biome: gut microbiome; material: fecal sample | place: Denmark | collected 2008
CAACCAACAGATTACGGCTACAGGGGTCGACGAACGACTGTTCACAGGAGATCCAGGTACACAGAAACTCTATGTCTTCCCGATACAGAAACTGTATTATGACATGTATTCCCCCTACTATTTCAAGACGGGCAGCCGCAGCACCATGACCTTACTGGTAAGCATCGGCTTCCTGATTATCCTCATTGCATGCATCAACCTCATCAATTTCAGTACGGCACTGGCTCCGATGCGCATGCGCAGCATCAACACCCAGAAAGTGCTGGGAAGTACCAACGGAGAATTGCGCCGTGCCCTGACTCTCGAATCGGTCGTCATCGTACTGGTCAGCTGGTTGCTGTCACTGTGCATCGTGGCCGCCCTGATTCACTTGAACGTGCTATCCTTCATGGGCTTTACGCCCTCCTTGCTTGTCTACTGGAAATACGTGGTCTACACCGGACTGATAGCCCTGCTCACCGGCATCGTGGCAGGACTGTATCCGGCGTGGTACATGACCTCCTTCCCGCCTGCCCTCGTACTGAAAGGCAACTACGCCTTGAGCGGAAAAGGGCAACGGTTGCGTACGGTACTCATCGGCTTCCAGTACATCGTTTCGTTTGCCCTGATTACTACTGCCGCTTTCATCTTCCTGCAGAACCGCTTCATGCGCAACCATGAACTGGGCATCGACAAAGACCAGATACTGGTAGCTTCCCTTCCCCAACAGTCTTTCCACAGCAGTCCGTACCGCAAGTTCGACAGCCAGCTGAAGAGTTTTGCGGAAATCGACGACATCGCCTACGCCAAATGGGAACTGGGGGCCAGCGAAGGATACACGCAATATGCTTTCACCTACAAAGGGACTCAATATGGGCATCAGTATATTGACGTCACTCCCAATTTCTGCCGCGTCATGGGCCTGCACATCCTGTCGGGAAGTGACTTTCTGCCCAGCGATTCCATCTACACCTCCCAGCTGAACTTCATCGCCACACAGGACTTGCAGCAAGAAAGCGGTATTCCGGCAGGAGAGACACTCGACTTTTCCTCGTGGGGAATGAAGGCCCTCCTCAAAGGATATGTGAACAACGTGCAGTTTACTTCATTAAAGATGAATCCCGTGCCTTACGTATTCTGCCCCAACGGTGCCTACAGCAACCAAGTCTTGCCGTTTGCCTATATCCGCGTAAAAGCCGGGAGCGACATGGATACCGCCCTGAAACACATCCGCGAGACCATTAGCGACTGCTTCACCGGTTATCCCACCGAAGTGAAGTTCTATGACCAGATTTACGGACAACTGTATCAGAAGGAAACCAACCAACAAAAAATCATAACCTGGTTCAGTCTGCTGGCCATTCTCATTTCCTTGGTAGGCGTATTCGGACTGATTATTTTCGAGGCTGAACACCGGCAGAAGGAAATCGGCGTACGCAAGGTCTACGGAGCCTCCATCCAGCAAATCCTCTGGATGTTCGGACGTTCCTATCTAATCCTTTCAGTGGTATGTTCCCTCATCGCCAGTCCCATCGCCTGGTATGCCGTATCAGAATGGCTGAAGCAGTTCAATGAACGGATTGCCATCTCGCCTTGGGTTTTCCTTGGTACCTGCCTGCTTATCAGCGCCATTACATTGGTTACCATTACGATACAGAATTACCGGACGGCTACCAGCAATCCGGTAGACTGCCTGAAATCGGAATAAAATCAATCAGAAAAACAATAGTGAATTACTTTGAAAAGGCTGTTTCCACCGCCCGTGGAAATGGCCTTTTTTCAGGCCCAGACGTACGGACATAAAAAAAGGAGTTCCGCTGAACTCCAACCTTTTGTTAACCTTAAATCTAATACTATGAAAAACACAGTGCAAAAGTATTTATTTTATTTGGAATAGCAAAGCCTAAAGCCCAAAAAGCATGTTTTACAACATACATTAACAACCTCCTCCTCTTTGATTAAATCTCTTAACAAGTAAAGAAGCAAAGCTAAAAAAGTGCAGAACTATCCTCTCTTTAATAAGACGGAAGTTTGTACATTCGATAGCATCGGCCTTTTTTCAACTCAAACTCCAGATTCTCCCGGTCTTTCCGCGACAGTTTTTCGTGGATATTCACCGCAAACTCATAGGTTTCTCCTTTCTGCATGTGCGGCAGCCGAACCCTACAAACCCTTTTCTTCTTATAGAATAAACAAAAAGAGACTTTCCGCACCGTTTCTTCTCCGTCGTTACAGATTTTCATCTTCACGCGCTTTCCGTCGGGCAAAGAACAAAATACGGGCGGACAAATTACCACTTCCTTTAATTCGTTCTCACCGTCATGGTACATCACCATCCGAAGCGAATCCGTTCCTTCCACTTGTGCATGTACCTGACCCGCAAACAGCATGAAAGCACATACCACTCCTGTTATGTAACTCCATTTCATAACCCCAAACCTCCATTTTAACCTCTCTGTAAAGTTACGACGAATACCTTTATATGTTACATCTGTTTGGATAAATAAAGAATAAATGCACATCTTTAAGGTAAATCACGCCATAAAAAAAGCGATTTGATACCTCAATTCTGCATCAAACCGCTTTGTCTGAAAGTAAAATGATTTTTTATTTTTCCTTGTCCAGCTGCTTCTTTTCAATCAAATAAGAGATAACCAGACCTAAACCGCCTCCCAACAGAACGCACGCTCCGTAAATTATAGAAACGGCCTCTTTTACGGTATAAGGGTAATTATCAGACAAGTAATCCGGTTGGGTGGTACATGTCAACACGTATCCTACCAAAAGTCCTGCCCCCAATCCAAGCAGCAAGCATCCTATACGCAGTCCTCCAAACGAATACAAGCTGGGACGATACATAATACCATTCTTAAAGGTTTCTGGCGTCAGTTTGTCGCCCATCTTTTCAATCAGCATCATCCGCTCTCTTCGACAGACAAACAGTTCAAACAATTTATAAATCACTCCAAAAACAATTGCCACATTGGCCACAATCATCAATTCTTCCATTTTATTCGGTTTTTAATTCGTTACTTTGCCCTTTAGACGCAACCCACACAGAAAGGTTACACTTTTACCGAGAAAAATATTTTTCTAATTTCAGTGTAACCTTTTACTTTGCTCTGCGTCTAAAGGGCATCATGAATCACGAGGAACTACATATCATCGCATCTATCCTGAGCGGACGAACCGAACAGTTCGCCTATTTTCTCGACACCTACGGACCACAGGTTTTCCACCTGATAGTCCGCATGGTAGGCTCACCGGAAGATGCCGAAGAACTGACACAAGACTGTTTTATGAAAGCCTTCACCCACCTTTCCTCGTTTCATGGAGACAGCAGTTTCTCTACCTGGATTTACCGCATTGCCTACAATGAAGCGACCTCCGCACTCCGGAAAAAAGATAAAGAACAGCTTTCATTCGACGACCGGATGTGGAACAGTCTTTCAGACAAAGAAGTTGATGAAGAATTGGATACCGAAAACGAAGTGCAGATTCAAAGATTACAGCAAGCACTCACTCAGCTCAAGCCTGATGAACAAGCACTTGTTACCTTATTCTATGAAGAAGAAAAAACCATAGAAGAAATAGCCTACATATTTCACCTGACAGAAAGCAATGTAAAAGTAAGATTGCACCGCATCCGAAAAAAGCTATGTACTTTAATGAAAGAGGAGATTTAAATCATGAGAACAACAGATAAAGGACTTCAGGAAGCCATAAAGAGGCAGCCTCGTTACAAACTGCCCAGCAATTTCAGTTACCGCATGATGCAAAAGATACAAGAGGAAAATATCTTACGCGAAAAACGGCAGGAGAAAAGAATATTCATCCTCTTCCTTATCTTCGCCATACTCAGCGGAGGAAGTTGCATCGGACTTTTTATATGGAAATACGGAGCAGCTTTCATCAGTTATTGGCAAACCTGCAAGGAAATACTTCCAGACTCCCATACACTCCTATTCTATTTGCCCACATTCTGTGCGCTCTGTCTATTGTTCTTCTTCAACCGATGGCTACACAAGAAAATGCATAAAACGCTTTAAAGACTGTACAATATAAAAAAGGCGAACTTCTTTCGAAAGAAATTCGCCTTTTTATATCTCAATCAGAAATCTTATTGCCGGTAGCTTGCCAGTTCTTCAGTCTGAAACTTGCGAATGAAGTTGAAATGTTTTTCCACTTCAGCCTCTGCATAGTTCACATACACATTCAGTGACTTGCCGAACATTTCAGGAGCCTTGGTGGCATCCTGCAACAGCAAGTGACTCATCACGCAGACAGCCGCCATTTCATACAAACGACGGGCCACAAAATCCAGCAGTTCCTGGTTCTGTGCTTCCTTCACTGCATTGGTGCAAGCTTCCAGCTTACGGGTCATGTCCTTGATACGATCCATGTAACCTTCATATTCCGGTGCACAAGGTACTGCCTCAAATTCATGCAAAGTAGCGGCATACGAACCGTTGGTCACGTAACGGATGGCAGCAACCGTCTGCAACTGAGTGGTACCTTCGTAGATGCTGGTAATACGGGCATCACGGTAGATACGCTGACACGCATATTCCATCATGAAGCCGGAACCGCCGTGTACCTGAATACAGTCGTAAGCATTCTGGTTGGCATATTCAGAGTTCATACCTTTTGCCAACGGGGTAAAGCTGTCGGCCAGTTTCGCATAACGTTTCTGTTCCTGGCGTTCTTCCGGAGTCAGTTTACGTTCGCGGGCAATGTCGTCCAAGGCTTTGTAGATATCCACATAGCGAGAAGTCTGGTACAACAACGCACGACCGGCATCCAGTTTCGCCTTGATAGTAGCCAACATGTCGTACACTGCCGGGAATTCGATAATCGCCTTACCGAACTGCTTACGGTCTTTTGCGTATGCCAACGCCTCATCGTAGGCAGCCTGACTCAAACCTACAGACTGAGCTGCGATACCCAGACGGGCACCGTTCATCAATGCCATGACGTATTTAATCAAACCGAGCTTGCGGTCGCCGCAAAGTTCAGCTTTTGCATTCTTGTACACCAATTCACAAGTCGGAGAACCATGGATACCCAGCTTGTTTTCAATACGACGTACGTCAACTCCACCATCGTTCTTGTCGTAGATGAACATAGACAAACCACGACCGTCGTGAGTTCCTTCTTCCGAACGGGCCAGTACCAAGTGAATATTGGCATCACCGTTCGTGATGAAACGTTTCACTCCGTTCAGACGCCAGCAGTTGTTAGCCTCATCGTAGGTAGCCTTCAACATCACGCTCTGCAAGTCGGAACCTGCATCCGGTTCAGTCAAGTCCATAGACATGGTTTCGCCCGCACAGATACGCGGAATGAAACGGCTGTGCTGGTCTTCGTTACCAAACTCATACAAAGTTTCGATACAGTCCTGCAAAGACCAGATGTTACCGAAACCGGCATCGGCCTGTGCCACGATTTCTGCGCACATGGTGTACGGCGTAATCGGGAAGTTCAAACCACCGAAACGGCGCGGCATGGTCATTCCGTTCAATCCAGCTTCTACCATAGCCTCCAGGTTAGCCTTTGTACCCGAAGCATATTCCACACGGCCATTGGCATGATGCGGACCTTCCTGGTCTACTCCTTCGGCATTGGGTGCAATCACCTCACCCGTGATTTCACCGGTAATTTCCAACACTTTATCGTAAGAGTCGATGGCATCCGCATAATCCTGCGGCGCATAATCGTACTCGTCTTTATCTCTGTAATCGCGTTCTTTCAACTGACAGATACGCTCCATCATCGGATTGTTCAAGTGAAACTTGAGTTCCGGATGTTCTGTATAAAAGTTTGCCATTATTTACTGTTCTTTTTGTAATACTTAATCATTTTCGGGATTACTTCTTCCACCGTACCGTTGATAACATAGTCGGCGATGGTGTTGATTGGCGCATTCGGGTCGCTGTTCACAGAGATGATGATACCTGCATCCTGCATACCGGCAATGTGCTGAATCTGTCCGGAAATACCGCACGCAATATACAATTTCGGATGTACCGTTACCCCTGTCTGACCAATCTGACGGTCGTGTTCACAGAAACCGGCATCTACCGCCGCACGGCTGGCTCCTACTTCTGCATGAAGTTCCTTGGCCAGTTCGAACAGCATGTCGAAACCTTCCTTGCTGCCCATTCCGTAACCACCGGCTACCACGATAGGCGCTCCTTTCAGATTATGTTTCGCTTTTTCCACGTGACGGTCGATAACCTTCACCACATAATCTGTTTCGGGCACGTACTTCGCTACGTCGTGACGAATCACTTCACCTTGGTAGTTAGCATCCACGATTTCTTTCTTCATCACACCCTCACGTACGGTAGCCATCTGCGGACGATGTTCCGGATTGACGATGGTAGCCACGATGTTACCACCGAAAGCCGGACGAATCTGATACAACAGGTTTTCGTAAGTGATACCGTTCTTCTTGTCTTCGTGGTTACCGATTTCCAACTGCGTACAGTCGGCAGTCAGACCGCTTGTCAAGGCTGAAGACACACGCGGACCCAAGTCACGACCGATGACTGTCGCACCCATCAAGCAAATCTGCGGTTTTTCTTCCTTAAACAAGTTGACAAGAATAGAAGTATGAGGAAGTGAAGTATAAGGGAACAAGCCCGGAGCGTCGAACACATGCACGCGGTCTACTCCGTATGGCAAAACTTGTTTTTCTACATCTGCAAGGCCACTGCCGGCACAAATCGTTTCCAACTGGCATCCCAGCTGGTTAGCCAACTTACGACCTTTGGTTAAAAGTTCGAGACTGACATCGGCCACATGGGCACCTTCCATCTCACAATATACAAATACGTTATTCATAGTCTTTATCCGATAGTATGGTTAGCCAACAGTTCAACAATCAAATTCTCTACGTCTGCATCGCTGCCGGTAAGTGTCTTGCTTTCCTTCGCCTGGAAGATGATGTTTTCAATCTTTTTCACCTTGGTCGGAGAACCCGACAGACCGCATTGCTTCGTATCACCGTTTACATCGGCTACGCTCCATTCCGTGATGTTCAGATAAGGACGGCTTTCATACAAAGAAGCATAAGGCAGTTCAGCTCCGTCTTTGGTAATGGCTGCCTTTTCCTGACCGCCCAGTGCACGTTTGTATTTCTGCACCAGCTTCGCATTGCGCGGACGGCAAGGCGCAGCACTACCGTTCACTGTCAATACAATCGGCAGCGGAGCTTCTACGGTTTCCACACCGCCGTCGATATGACGTTTCACGCGGATACGTCCGTCTTTTACCTCTTCAATTTCTTCTACATAAGTTACCTGTGGCAATCCTAATTTTTCGGCCACCTGTGGACCTACCTGTGCCGTATCTCCATCGATAGCCTGACGTCCGCCCACGATGATGTCGTATGCACCAATCTTGCGGATGGCAGTTGCCAACGCATACGAAGTGGCCAGCGTATCGGCACCGGCAAAGGCACGGTCTGTCAGCAGATAACCGTTATCGGCTCCTCTGTATAATCCTTCACGAATGATTTCAGCGGCACGGCCTGGTCCCATTGTCAAAATTGTCACAGTAGAACCGGGATGTGTGTCTTTCAGTCTGAGTGCCTGTTCCAGGGCATTCAAGTCTTCCGGATTAAAAATCGCCGGAAGTGCCGCACGGTTAATCGTACCGTCGGCATTCATGGCATCTTTTCCCACACAACGTGTATCGGGAACTTGTTTTGCCAATACTACAATTTTCAAACTCATTAGATTCTTATTTTGGTATTAGTAATTTCTTGTCGGCAAATTTAGTGAAACCATTTGTTCCGCAAAAAGATATGAAGAAAAAATACGTGCATTCTCCACATCTTCCTTCAACTCGGAATAGGTGGCAATGGGATTGTCGGAATAAACAGAAACTACCCTTCCGTCTGGCCCGCACACATAAACTTTAGGCACCCCACTCGTAGAAAAAAGCGCATAAACCTTCCGGTCTTCCTGCGCCGAATAAGGGATAGTCAGCGCATGAGTCTGCCAATAGGAAGCCACCTCTGACTCCCCTTCTTCCCGACTGATGGCACAAATACAGACCTCGGGCGAAGAAGCATATTCCTCATACAATTGCTGGATAACCGGCAGCTCTTTCTGACAATCCGGACAGCCCGTATGAAAAAACACCAGCACAGCCACTTTCCCCTCCAGCAGCCCCCGGCTCACCACCGAACCGTTGTTCAATACGACCGAAAAATCCGGCAACCGATCTCCCTGCTTCACGATATCCTCGCCAGCCGGCACCTCATCCCGGATACACGAAAAGCAAAGGCATCCGAAAAGTACCCCTAAAAAATTTCGATTCCACTTCATACGGTAAAGATAAACAAGAAACACAAGTTTTGCAAACTCTCAGAACTTGTTTATCTTTGAGTCCGGAAAAGATAAAAAAACGCTGCAAATATGAATACACTGAATCAAGAAATCGCACAACTTCTCCAGCAGACCGGCATTGAAAAGAACGATCTCAGCTGGACTACCCAAGTGGTGCTTATTTTAGCCATTTTACTGATATCCTATCTCACCACTCTGGTGTTCCGCCACCTGATTATGCCGGCTGTACGGAAAATCACGGCTCGCACCAAGGCTACGTGGGACGACTATCTGTTTAACCACAAGATGATGACCTCTTTCTGCCGGATGATTCCCCCTATCATCTGGTATATCCTGCTCCCCTTCGCCTTCAATGATCAATCAGCCTACCTGCTTCAAATATTACTGAAAATCAGTCTGATTTGCCTCATCATCACCGCCCTCATGCTGATTAAATGTTTCCTGGACTCACTGTATGAGATTTCCAGCGAACACGAAGCCTTGAAAAACCGTCCGCTCAAAGGTATCTACCAAATGATTAACCTGGTGGCCATCGGCATTGGCGTCATCCTGATTATCAGCGTGCTAATTGACCAGAACGCTACGGCCATCCTGACCGGACTCGGTGCCTCAGCCGCCGTGCTGATGTTGATCTTCAAAGACAGTATCCTGGGACTGGTAGCCGGGGTACAGCTTTCGGCCAACGACATGCTGCGTCCGGGCGACTGGATTACCATGACCAAATACGGGGCCGACGGCTATGTGCTGGAAGTCTCACTGACTACGGTCAAGGTACAGAACTTCGACAAGACCATCACCACCATCCCTCCCTACGCCTTGGTGAGTGACTCCTTCCAGAACTGGCGGGGCATGCGTGAAAGCGGCGGACGACGCATCAAGCGGTCGCTATACATCGACATGACCACCGTACATTTCTGTACGCCGGAAGAAGTGGCCCGTTTCACGGAAAAAGGTTGGATGACGGCCCCCACAGAAGGCAGTGAACCACCGGTCAACCTGCACGTATTCCGGGAATATGCCCTCAAATATATCAGCAGCCATCCCGACGTGAACCACGACCTGATGCAGATGGTCCGCCAGTTGCAGCCTACCACCGAGGGTATCCCCGTCGAGGTCTATTGCTTCTCGAACACGCCCGACTGGATTCCCTACGAAACCTTGCAAGGCGAACTCTTCGACCATCTGATTGCCATGGTACCGGAATTCGGGTTGCACATCTTCCAACGCCCTGCCGGCACCGACTTTCAACCGATAGAAAAAACAAATGTACAATCCTAAAAAATAAAAACGTATGGAAACAGGACTTACATACAGCAGTACCGTACAAGTAACCCCCACCAACACTGCCTTGGCACTCGGCTCGGGCGACATGGAAGTATTTGCCACTCCCGCCCTGGTGGCTTTAATGGAAAATGCAGCCATGCATGCCATCCAACCGGCTCTTCCGGAAGGCTCCACCACCGTAGGTGCCATGATACAGACCACGCACCTCAAGCCCTCCGGCCTGGGAGAGGAAGTCACTGCCACCGCGGAACTCACCGAAATTGAAGGGCGAAAACTGACCTTCAAGGTAAGTGCCTCCGACCGTAAAGGACTGGTGGGAGAAGGTACCCACATCCGGTATATCGTAGACCGGGAACGCTTCTTGAGCAAACTGTAACCAAAAGAGTCAAAGTGGATCAGTCTGTCATCTGACGATCCACTCCTCTATTGTTCCCGTTTCTGAGAAGCAGTCTTATCAAAATACGAGGAAGCCACCATTGTAAGGAATCCGCGCTTCACTTCGTTGTTGGGAAAATCAAGCAGGAACGTCATTTCTTCCATGTCAAACTCTTTGATGGTCAGATAGCCGCTCTGATAAATCATCGGCAAAGGCTGTTCCACATTCGCCTTGTAATCGATAAATTCCTCCGGAGAATAATACTTTCCCGTAATCTCGTTCATATTTTCGTTTGAGTGCGCCAACAGACGGATAAGATAGGTAGGCGTACCACTCTTGAACCAGAAATCATAAATCCTTCCGGAATCAAACGCATTGAGCAAACTGAAAGGGTTATACACATCCGTCATTCTATCACTGAAATGATAACCATCATACTGCAATTTCAGCATACTCATCATTTCATCAAAAGAACATCCGTAATCATCTGCCATCTGCCCGACGGACTCCCTGAAATAATGCTCAAATTCTGCCTGCGATATACCGCAAAGCGTCTCATACTTGGCGTGCATGCTGATGTCTTTAGGCTGGTTGAAACCGCTGAACACACTCACCTGCGAAAACTTCGTCACACCGGTAAGGAAGACAAACTGCAAGTATTCATCCGCCCCCTTAAAGGTGGAATAAAAACCTTTCAAGATATTGCGGTGTTCCTCCTCCAAGTCCTTGTCATAGTCCAAGACATCGAGAATAGGTTTGTCGTATTCATCCACCAGTACCACGGCACGCAAACCAGACTTCTCATAGGCCGTTTTCAGCAGTTCGATGAACCTCAATCCGGTGGGAAGACTTTTGTCTGCCTCCATCCCTATTTCACGCTCCCAGGAAGACACATACCCGTCAATCCAACGCTGCAAAACGCCTTTCTGGGTAAAGTTGCCTCCATTGAAATCGATATGAAACACCGGATACACCTTCCAGTCTTTCTCCAGCGCCTCCATCTTCAGTCCCTTGAACAATTCCTTCCTGCCGAGGAAATAGTTTTTCAACGTGGATACCAGCAGACTCTTTCCGAAACGGCGCGGACGACTCAGGAAATAAATCTTGCCTTCCTTTACCAGACGGTAAACCAAATCGGTTTTGTCCACATACACGTAACCGTCTTCTATCAGCTGGTCGAAGCTCTGTATTCCAATGGGGTATTTCATACGATTCAATTGATAATTTAGGATGGGATGATTGCTAATCGCAAATATACTGAAACCAAGTGAAAAGAACAAAAGGAGAAGAATTTATCCTAATTTTTTCAAGTCCAAAACTCATCTTCTCCCACAAACAATTTAAAATAGCCCCGACAAAAACTGTCGTTTCTCCTTGTATATTTTCGAAAACTTCAGGACAAATTCTCTGTCCCACACTGTGGGATACAAAAACCACAGTGTGGGATATATATTTCACAGTGTGGGATACAAATCCCGCAGTGTGAAACAGAGAATTCTTTGGGACAAAAAGAAGTATGCGACAAGGCCGCTGAACTTTATCTCCGGGGATGCTGAAAGTTTCCCCCGGAAGCCACAAAAAAATCCTGAAAGCCGCCCTCTTTACAGATGCAGACTTTCAGGATTTCCTCACCGAAGGCAAAGCGAGCCTTCTCAAATACTATATTACTGCCAGTGCAATCAACTGGATAAACAGAATCAGGAACACCATGGCGATGGGATACACCGTAGCATAAGCTACTCCCGGAATGTTGCTGTCGGTCATGGAGTCGGCAGCCGCAAGTCCCGGGGTACTGGTCATACCGCCGGTAATGGTGCCCAACAAATCGAGCAGACTAACCTTAAACACCAGCCGTCCCACGACAGCCGCCAGCAGCATCGGTACCAGGGTAATCAAAGCACCTACCCCGAAAAGCAGGAAACCGCTCTCCTGGAAGGTAGCCACCAAGGTCTTTCCGGCTGAGGTACCCACTTCGGCCAGGAACAGCAGCAAGCCCAACTGACGCAACAGCTGGTTGGCTGGTCCCGACATGGACCAGATAATCGGTCCTGTCTTGCCAATGGCACTCAGGAACAACGCCATCATCAGCACGCCACCGGTCAGTCCCGGAGAGAAGGTCATTCCTCCTCCGAAAGAGATATGCAGTTTGCCGAACAATACGCCCAGCACAATACCCATGGCGATGGGGAAGAAATCGGTATCCGAGAGGCGTTTCACGTCATTACCCAGCAACCGGGCTACTCCCTGTATGCCTTCCTTCTCGCCCACCACCATCAGTTTGTCGCCAAACTTCAGAGCCAGCTCCGGCGAAGGAGACAGGTCGATACCGCTTCGGCGCACACGGGTGACCGTACAACCGAAGTTCTTCTGCAAGTTGAGTTCCCCCAGCTGCTTGTTAATCATGTCTTTCTTGGTCAGCAGCAACGATTCGATGCTCTGCGTATGGCTCAGCGGAAGTTCTCCTTCCTCTCGTTCTCCTAACATCAGAGCCAGATTCTTCAAGGAATCTTCACTACCCACTGCCTGGATGCAGTCGCCTTCCTGCAACACTGTATGGGCTTTCGGAATCAGAATCTCGTCGCCGCGTTTCAAGCGCGAAATCACGGCCCCCGTCATGGCCCGGATATTCAACTGAATCAGGGTACGGTTGAAAACGGTAGGATTGGTTACTCGAAACAGGCAGGTACCCAGCTCTGGGAACTGGCTGCGCCGTTCCTTTTCCAAGCGCCGGGCCTCTTCGTCCAAGTCGACACGCATCAGCTTGGGAAGCAGCTTTACAAATAAAATCACCCCAATCACCCCAAACGGATAGGCGATACCGTAGGCAATGGAAGCTAACGGCGACTGCGTGCTGTCGATGGCCACCGCCAATCCCGGCGTACTGGTCAGCGCCCCCGCAATCAGTCCCACGATACTGGGCGTATCGATATCGAAAAGATACTTCATGGCCACCCCCGTCAGACAGGCAGAAGCCACAATCAGCAAGGTAATCAGAATCAAGGTCTTTCCTTTGCTTCGGAAAGAATGAAAGAAACCCGGACCGGCCTGGATGCCGATGGTGAAAATGAACAACACCAGTCCGAAGGTTCCCAGTTCCTTTGGAATAGACACGCCCCAATGCCCGAAAGCAAGAGCGATAAAAATCACGGCAGACACATCGAGCGATAGGCCCATCACTTTGATACGTCCGAGCATAAAGCCCAAGGCTACAATCAAGAAAATTGCAAAATACGAAGTTTGCAGTAAGTCTGTCAACATAAAAAATTAGAATAGTGTGAATAAAATCGGGATAAAGATAAACAAATTTTGCGAATATCCTTATCCCGACTTCTGAATTCACTCCTGCAAACTATGGATATACTCGTAGAGCTTCTTATAAAAAGCATGTTTGGTCAAAGTGGAAGCATCTCCTAAAATGATGAGCTTCATGCGGGCCCGCGTAATGGCCACGTTCATACGGCGCAAATCGTTCAGAAAACCAATCTGTCCGACTTCGTTGGCCCGTACCAGACTGATGAGAATGACGTCGCGCTCCTGCCCCTGAAAACCGTCCACCGTATTGATGGTAATCAGGGAACGGTAAGGCTTGAAGAACGCGTCTTTCTTGACCAGCTGGCGGAGGTACTGCACCTGCGCCTTGTACGGCGAAATCAGTCCCACGTCGATGCGTTCTTCCAGGAAACGTTCCCGTCCGATTTTCGTGATGTATTCTTTCAACTGCCCGATGGACAGTTCCGCCTCCGGTTTGTTGATACGCCCGTAGTTCTCGCCCACGAACTCCTCGTTGCAGTCCATCCCCTCGGTATTGACCCATTCAATCGGGGTATCAAAATCCAGAATGCTGCGGTATTTCACTTCGGGCGCCGAGCGAAGCATGCCCCCGTAGAACCAGTCGGACGAAAAACGCATGATTTCGTCGTTCATGCGGTACTGCACCTTCAACAGCGACACCACCTCCGGCTTGTTCTTCACAATGCACTGCATCAACGTATGCCCCAATCCGGCACGCAGGGCCTCCGGACATTTCACCGTAGGCGGCAACTGACAATGGTCGCCGGCCAGAATCACCCGGTCGGCTTTCCGCAACGGAATCCAGCAGGCCGCTTCCAACGCCTGGGCCGCCTCATCAATGAATACCGTTCCGAACTTCTGTCCTATCAGCAGACGGTTGGCGCTTCCCACCAGCGTACAGGCAATCACCCTCGCCTCACTGAACAGGGCTTCGTTGATGCGGATTTCCAGTTCCGTGGCCCGGTCTTTCAATGAATTGATTTTCTGCCGGATGCTGTCCCTGTCGGCTCCTTTCCGGCTCCGTGCATACAATTCACGCACGGCCTTGCGGATGCTCCACAGCTGAGGATAGTCCGGATGGGCCTCGAAGCGCCGTTCATAGGTGAACGACAGCATCTTGTCGTTGACCCGACTGGGATTCCCGATGCGCAACACACTCACGCCCCGGTCGACCAGCTTCTCACTGATCCAGTCGACGGCCATGTTGCTCTGTGCGCAGACCAGCACCTGATTTTCCCGATGGAGGGTTTCATAAATGGCTTCTACCAGTGTCGTCGTCTTTCCCGTTCCGGGAGGGCCGTGCACGATGGCCACGTCCTTGGCATGCAACACCTTGTTGACCGCCTCTTCCTGTGTGGCATTCAACCACGGGAAACGTACCGGCTGAAACGAGAAAGTCGACACGGGCTGTGTACCGTGGAAAATATCCCTCAACTCCGCCAGACGGTTGTTCTTCGCACTGAGGACCTGCTTGACGGCCTCAAACATCAGCCGGTAGCTGGTCTCGTCGAAATACAGCTGCACGCCCAGCACTTCCTTGCTCTGCAAAGCCAGCAACGCATTGGCATCCGGCAGAATCACCACCATGCGGTCTTCCTCCACATAGTTCACCGTGGCCACAAAGTTCAGGTAGGTCAGCTTGCCCGACAGGTCCTGTGTAAAGAAACACACCGGACGCCCATACTCAAACAGATGCTCAATCTCCTTGTCCTCCTTCCGTTCTACCTCGATGACCAACTGGTTCAAGGCGTTGTAATAACTTCTTCCCAGCGACAAGGGATACCAGCACATACCCCGCTTGATTTTCCGGCCGATGCCCATCAGTTCGGTCTGCTGCTTGAACTGCGCTTTCTCGTATTCATACTCCAGCTTCAACAACTCATAATGATGCTGCAAGTACAATATCGGCGATTGGATGACTGTATCTTCTTTTTTCATATTCTTCTCTTTCCCAATTGAAGGATAGCCGTCAGACACAAGTCCATCGGGGCTCCCGGTTGCCCTGCTCACGGCCTACTATTTCCTAATTTTTGCAAAGTTATGAGGTTTTTGAAAAAAGAACCGGCTCCCCGTTGATTTATTCCAAGCAAATTGCTATTTTTGTTTGACGCGTAAACAAAAACAGTCATGAAGAAACAAGCTGAATACATCAAGCGAATTGAGATTAAAGGCTTATGGGGCCGGAAAAACATTGCCTGGGATTTACGCCCGGACGTCAACATCCTGAGCGGAGTGAACGGCATCGGGAAAAGCACGATCCTGAACAATTCCGTACGCCGCCTGAGCGACCTGGAAGGCGGTGCTCTCAGCAACGGGGTGCATGAGGGGGTATCATTTACTTTCTATCCCGAAGATGCCACTTACATCCATTTCGATGTGATACGCAGTTTCGACCGTCCGCTGCTCAGCGCCGGACTGCTGGATAAAATCGGGAACCAGAACGTAAAGACGGAACTCGACTGGCAGCTTTATCTGCTTCAGCGGCGCTATCTGGATTATCAGGTGAACATCGGCAACCGGATAATTGCCTTGCTGACAAGCGGAAAGCCAGAGAACCAGGCAAAAGCGGCTGAAATTTCACAGCCGAAGACCCATTTCCAGGACCTGATGGACGACCTGTTCAGCGAAACCGGAAAGAAAATTCTCCGCCAGAACAACGAAATCCAGTTTGAACAGGACGGCGACATCCTGACGCCTTACCAACTGTCTTCCGGCGAAAAGCAGATGCTGGTCATTCTGCTCACCGTACTGGTACAGGACAACCAGTCGTGTACCCTGTTCATGGACGAGCCGGAAATCTCCCTTCATGTGGAGTGGCAACAGCGTCTCATTTCCCTCATCCGGAGCCTGAATCCGAACGTACAAATCATCCTGACCACCCATTCTCCCGCCCTCATCATGAACGGCTGGATGGATGCCGTGACCGAAGTAAGTGACATTACCACCCGTTAAAACCAAGTAGCTGTATGGGAAAAAGACTGACTGAGAACCTTTCTTCCCTGTACATTGGAGCGGCCAACCGCCTCAAGCCCAAACGTGCGAGAAGAAAAATCGTGGCTTACGTGGAAAGCTACGACGATATTTCTTTCTGGAGGACCATCCTCTCGGAATACGAAGACAACACCCGCTACTTCGAAGTGATGTTGCCCTCGCAGACCTCATTGGCCAAAGGCAAGAAAACCGTACTGATGAACCAGCTCGGCAAGCAGTTGGGCGAAAACATGATTGCCTGCGTGGACAGCGATTACGATTACCTCCTGCAAGGACGTACCCATACTTCCCAATACATTCTCGAGAGCCCCTACGTGATGCAAACCTATGCCTACGCCATTGAGAATTATCATTGCTATGCAGAGGGATTGCACGAAGTCTGTGTCATGGCTACCCTGAATGACCACAAGCTCATCAACTTTGTGGAGTTCATGAAAATGTATTCCCAAATTGCCTATCCTTTGTTCATCTGGTCGGTGTGGTTCTACCGCCGGCACATTCTCTCGGAATTCTCACTGCTGGATTTCTGTTCGTACGTCAAGCTGGAACAGGTCAGCACTCACCATCCGGAACGGAGCCTGGAGAACATGGCGAAGAAAGTCAACCGGAAACTGCACGACCTGGAACACCGTCACCCCGATGCCTTGGGAGAAATTGAAGACATGAAAAAAGAATTTGAACAACTCGGCGTACATCCCGACAATACTTACATGTTTATTCAAGGCCATCACATCATGGACAACGTGGTGCTGCGCCTGTTGATTCCCGTATGCACCGTACTGCGCCGAGAACGGGAACAGCAGATTCATGACCTGGCACTCCACGACATGCAACTGCACAACGAGCTGACCAGCTACCAACGCAGCCAGGTGGGCGTGGAAGTAGTTATCCACCGGAACAACTTCTACACCAATTCCCCGCTCTATCAAATGATCCGAAAGGACATCGAGAAATTTCTCAAGATTATCCGGTAAGCAAAGTGACGAAACTCCTATACAAGATAGGGAAAACCCTATCAAAGAATGGGCGTTTTCATCTTGACGGGCGTTTTTTCTCCTCCTAACTTTGTACCATGAACAAAAGCTGAAAGAGTTACCTCCTTCGGCTGATAAAGACTACAAGTTATGAGAACCCGTACATTTTTCCTCTGTCTGCTGGCCTTCTGCCTGACCACAGTTTCCAGCTATGCCTCCGGATGGGGAGACTTCCGCCTCAACGCCCGTTTCCTGACCGACCGTATGGCATTTGAATTGCACTTGAGTACCGACCAGTACAATGACCTGTACGAAATCAACTACGACTTTCTGACCAATGTCGACCCTTACCTTTCAGGCATTGCCATTGCTGACAGCCGTGCCCTGGATGCGTACTACCGTTACCTGGACGAACGCAACGATGACCTTCGCTGGGTACTGTCGAATGCGGAGTACATCCGCTTTATGGGCATCGAGTATTTCTTCCGCCCCATCTATGCGGTGAACAGCGTGTGCTACCTCCGTATTTATCAGGTATATCCCAACCGGAATTATTTTTATTTCGGCCCGCCCCGTCACTACCTGACTTATCGGGGAGGACACTGCCGGGCTCACTTCGGAGGTGCCAGCTTCTATCGGAGGAACTATCCGCTGCGCTACCATCACCCGGTGTACAGCCGTCCGTGCCGCATCAGTCCGCAGCTGCGTCCTAAAGATTTTGCCAGACCGAAGCCGGGAAACCGCCCGCCCAAAGGCAATCACTGGCAGGCGGCCCGTCCAGAACATCGCCCTGCGCCCAACGGCAGACCGGAATACCGCCCTGTACAAAAGCCGAACAACCGGCCTCAGACTCGTCCGGAAGCCCGTCCGCAAAGAAGTCCCAAAGCCCAAACACAGCGAAGACCTGAAACTGCCCCACAAAGACGACCGGCCACTCGCCCACAAGCAAGACCGAACAAAGGTACCACGGTAAAAACCGCACAAAGCCGTTCCCGGCAGAATCAAAGAAAAGAAGTTTCCAACGATAGAAAATCTCTCTCTAAACGTCTATAAACTCAAAGTGCTGAAGCCTACCGGAATTTTCCGGGAAACTTCAGCACTTTTTATTTGAGGTTGATGACCTCAAGCCAAATGTATACCGTCTTCTTTCAATACGATGCGACGTTTCTTATACAAATCGCCGACGGCCTTCTTGAAAGTCTTCTTGCTTACCCCAAAAGTGTGGTAAATCACCTCCGCATCCGTCTTGTCGTTCAAAGGAGTGAATCCGTCGTTGTCCTTGATATATTGCCACAGCACTTCCGAAAAATCATCCACCTTCCGGGCTCCTGCTTTCTGCAAAACCAAGTCAATCTTTCCGTCCGGACGTACCTGCTTGATAAACGCCGTCAGCCGCATGCCAACTTCCAAAGGCTGGAAAATCTCGTTGTGGTACAGCATGCCGCTGAACTTGTTTTCCACAATCACCTTGTAGCCCAAGTCCGTGCGCTGCCATACCAGCACCTCGACCTCCTGCCCCGGCTGGTAATCCGGTTTCTCGGTCGACAAGAAATGTTCTATCTTGGCTGAAGCCACAATACGGTAGCTTTCCTCGTCCAGGTGCACATACACCACGTAGCGTTTTCCCTTCTGCATCTTCATTTTTTGCTCACGGAAAGGCACGAACAAGTCCTTCATCAGTCCCCAGTTCAGGAAGGCCCCGAACTGATTGATCCAAGCTACTTCCAGACAGGCAAACTCACCCACCTGCACATACGGTTGCAAGGTGGTAGCCACCAGTCTTTCCTCCATGTCGAGATAAATGAACACGTTCAAGATATCGCCCGGTTTTGTACCTTCGGGCACATACCGTTTCGGGAGCAAAATTTCGCCGTCCTCATCTCCATTGAGATAGACTCCGAAATCGACTTCCTTCACTACTTCCAGCTGATTATATTTTCCTAATTTGATATGACTCATAATTCTTCAATTTTTATTTTACCATCTATCATGTGAATCGTGCGGTCGGTCTGTGCCGCCAGTCCTTCATCGTGGGTCACGATGACGAACGTCTGTCCCAGTTTGTCACGCAAATCAAAGAACAGCTGATGCAGCTCGCCCTTGTTCTGTGTGTCCAAGCTGCCCGAAGGTTCATCGGCCAGGATAACTGAAGGATGATTGATCAAAGCCCGAGCCACGGCCACCCGCTGTTTCTCGCCTCCCGACAACTCGGCCGGTTTATGGGAAGCACGTTCCGACAGTCCCAAAAACGCCAAAATGTCCAACGCTTCTTTCCGGGCCGTACCCATCGGCTGCCCCTGAATCAAGGCCGGCATCATCACGTTCTCCACTGCCGTAAACTCCGGCAGCAACTGGTGGAACTGAAACACGAAACCAATTTCCCGGTTCCGGAAAGCAGAGAGTTCCTTTTCTTTCAACCGGTTCACCTCCGTTCCGTTCAGGACGATGCGCCCGCTATCCGGCTTGTCCAGCGTACCCATAATCTGCAGCAACGTCGTCTTTCCCGCGCCACTGGGACCTACAATGCTCACCACTTCCCCTTTGGCAATCTCCAGGTCGATTCCTTTCAACACCTGAAGCGTGCCAAAGCTCTTGGTTATTCCTTCTAACTGAATCATTCCTTTACAATTTACGAATCACATATTCTGCCAGATAACAGCCAAACACCGCCGGCATGTAGCTCACCGTACCCGCTGTCGACTTCTTGTTCTGCTCGTTGTCCACCAATATCACTGCCTGCGGGTCGGCCTGTTCCGTACTGAAGACTACCGGCAGTTTCCGCTTCATGCCCATCTTCTGCAAACGCTTCCTCACAGCCTTGCTCAGCCCACAATGGTACGTTTCCCACAAATCAGCAAAACGTACTTGCGTAATATCCTTCTTGGCCCCTGCCCCCATACTGCTGACAATCTTCAAGCCCCGTTGGAGCGCATGGTAAATCAGGTAACATTTGGGAGCCACCGTATCGATGGCATCTACGATGAAATCAAACGAAGCGCTGTCGAGCAACTGCGGAATCGCCTCATCCTTCAAATAGACCGGCAATACAGTCAAGTCCAAGTCCGGATTAATGTCCCGGAAACGTGCCGCCAGCACTTCTGCCTTCGGTCGGCCAATCACAGAATGAGTAGCCGGCAACTGACGGTTGATGTTACTCGGCTGCACCGTATCCGCATCCACAATCGTCATCCGCCCTACTCCGGCACGGCAAATCATCTCTGCTGCATAGGCACCTACACCGCCCAAGCCGACGACCAGCACGTGTGCGTTTCGCAAGCGGTCCATTTTTTCTTTACCTAACAGCAGTTCCGTACGCTGCTGCCATTCCATACTGTTATTTTCGTTCATGAATCTTTCTTAAACCATTTATAAAACCAGTTGCCCACCTTGTCATAATACTGGGTCTCGGCCCATCCACGCGGATCGGCAAAACTCAGCGTTTCATTCGGGTCACCTTTCTGGTCCGGATACAACAGCATGATGCTGTTGTTATTGAAATACTTGGAAACCTGCATCGGCAAACGCTCGAACGAAGAGTCATACGAGATGGATCCTCTTCGGGAACTTACAATCACCAGCAGATGATCGAAATTCACCTGTCCGGTAATAATCAGCAGATCGTCCCAGTTGTCCAGTTCCTGAAACTCCGTCATCACATCCTTATGCTTTTTTTGGATATATCCCTTGATGTAACCCAAGGTCTGCGGATGGGCAAAGAAATGCAGACGGCATCCTAACTGACTGCTCATCCGGCACAGGTGCGTAATCCATTTCACAAATCCATGCTCAAATTCCGACTTGGGAGGTACGGCCACAATGATACGCCGCAGCGTATTGACCGGCATCTGAAAACGCGCAATCATCACCTGCTGATAAGTATTTTTCAACAAATCCTCTGTCAGATTTCCGAAGAACGAATCTACCAGATTGGATTTATTATGCAAACCGATGACAATCGTGGTCGATTCCGTTTCCTTGGCTGTATGCAAGATTCCCGTGGCAATGTTCAAATCAAAACGACTCACCGTTTTCAAGGGCACATTGGCCGAAGCCGCAATCTGTGCCGCTCGTTCCAGGCTCCGCTTGCCCCGCATTTCCAATCGCACTGAATCATTATTGTCGTTAATCACATTCAACGCCACCAGATTGTCCGTACGTTTCTCATCGCGCACCACCAGTGCCAGCTGCATCAACCGTTCCAAAGTATCCGGATTGGCTACAGGAATCAGAATCCGTTCTTTTTTCTGTTCCTTTTCTTCATCCAGTTCCGCATCATCCATGGCAATCCGCTTGGCGGCATGTTCGGTAATGAAGGAGCTGACCACACAAGTTACCAGAATCAACAGGATGGTACCGTTCAGCACATCCTCATTGAGCAAACGCTCGCCTGAAGGAAGTATAATATTGTAGCCTACCAGTACCGCTGCCAACGTAGCCGCCGCCTGTGCGTTACTCAGTCCGAACATCAGTTCTCGTTCCACCGGCTTCATGCGATAAATCTTCTGTGTCAGCCAGGAAGCAATCCATTTACCCAGCAAAGCCACCACAATCATTATCGAAGCCACCTTGATAGAATCAATATGTCCGAAAAGTACATTGACGTTAATCAACATACCCACTCCAATCAAAAAGTAAGGAATAAACAAGGCATTTCCTACAAACTCCAGGTGACTCATCAGCGGAGACACATGCGGAATCAACCGGTTCAATACCAGCCCGGCCAGGAAAGCACCCAAAATGCCTTCCATACCGACCCACTCCATCAGGCCCGCTCCCAAGAACACCATGGCCATCACAAAGATATATTGTACGACCTGGTCACTGTAACGGCGGAAAAACCAGCGGCCGATACGGGGGAAAGTGACCATGATCACGGCACTCAGCACCACCACCTTCAGCACCAGCCAAATCCAGAACATATCCGACGTTTCTCCCTTGTACATACCGGATATCACGGCCAGCACCAGCAACGTCAACGTATCGGTCACCGCCGTACCCCCCACAGCGATACTTACCGCCCGCTGCCGATTGATGCCATAACGAATCACAATCGGATAGGCTATCAAGGTGTGCGAGGCATACATACTGGCCAGCAAGACAGAGGTTATCAGTCCGTATCCCAAGAGATTCAAATTGGTCCATACTCCAATGCCCAACGGGAAAATGAACGCCAGCAATCCCAGCACGGTCGCCTTCACACGGATACTTTTAAAGTCTTCCATGTTCATTTCCAGACCCGCCAGAAACATGATGTAGTATAATCCTACCTTGCCAAAAAGTTCAAAACTGCTGTCACGGGCCAGGATGTTGAACCCATGTTCACCGACCACAATACCCGCCAGAATCATTCCGATGATGTGCGGAATACGCAAACGCTCCAGCACAATCGGCGCAAACAAAATGATTACCAATACCAGAAAAAAAATCCAGGTCGGGTCAGTAATGGGAAAATCTATATCGAAATGAAACAAATCTAACAATTCTTCCATATAAATGAGCGGTCGGTTTTAAATTTATGGACAAAAATACGAAAAAAGTTCCGCATTTCCCGTTTCGTATTCCAAAATGTTTTAATTTTGCGTTCCAATAGCTGTAAGAAGAATAAAAAGAATCTTACTGAAACACAGAAAGCTATGCAAGAACGAAATCTATTAACTTAAATAATAAACATAAAAAATGAAAGTAGCAATTGTTGGTGCAAGCGGAGCCGTAGGACAAGAGTTCCTGCGCGTGCTTGATGAAAGAAATTTCCCGGTAGATGAACTGCTGTTGTTCGGCTCAACCAGAAGTGCCGGACGAAAATACACTTTTCGTGGAAAAGAAATTGAAGTCAAACTTCTGCAGCACAACGATGATTTCAAAGGAGTTGACATTGCATTCACTTCAGCCGGTGCAGGCACCTCAAAAGAATTTGCCGATACTATCACCAAATATGGTGCCGTGATGATTGACAATTCCAGTGCTTTCCGCATGGACAATGACATTCCTTTGGTAGTGCCCGAAGTCAATGCAGCCGATGCCCTGAACCGTCCGCGCGGAATCATTGCGAATCCGAACTGTACGACTATCCAGATGGTCGTAGCCCTGAAAGCCATCGAGAACCTGACACACATCAAACGTGTACACGTAGCTACATACCAGGCTGCCAGTGGGGCTGGAGCAGCTGCCATGGACGAACTGTACGAACAATACCGTCAGGTATTGGCCGGCGAACCAGTGAAAGTAGAAAAGTTCGCTTACCAATTGGCCTTCAACCTGATTCCTCAGATTGACGTATTCACCGACAACGGATATACCAAAGAAGAGATGAAGATGTACAACGAAACACGTAAAATCATGCATTCTGACGTGAAAGTCAGTGCCACTTGCGTACGTGTGCCGGCTCTTCGTTCTCACTCAGAAAGCATCTGGATTGAAACTGAACGTCCGGTTTCTGTAGAAGAAGCCCGCGAAGCCTTTGCTCACGGAGAAGGCCTGGTACTGATGGACAACCCGGAAAAGAAAGAATATCCGATGCCGTTGTTCCTGGCTGGAAAAGACCCTGTATATGTAGGACGTATCCGCAAGGACTTGTCAAACGAAAACGGTCTGACCTTCTGGATTGTAGGTGACCAAATCAAGAAAGGTGCCGCACTGAATGCCGTACAGATTGCAGAATATCTGATTAAAGTAAAGAACATCGGATAAGAGGTCTTCCTTCCTCTGATCGCACGATAAAAAAGGCCATTGTCTCCGTCAGTTAAACCGACACGAGGCAATGGCCTTCTTCATTCTTCCTTTAAAACAAATCCCAGGTATGAATTTCATCTTTCCACAGATGATCCTTCGGGAAAGGTTTTTCACCCCATACCCGGATACTGGTCCACTCCTGAGGGGCATTGGTCCAGAACGGATGAGCTGCCGGAAGTCCTAACGGCAGAAAAGCCAAAGAGGTCATATACAGACTTCCATTGTTGGTATACCAGTCGGCTACATCCGGCTGGCTTCCTGTAAAACCGATGGTCAGAAACCCTCCTTCGTTAAAATTACGTCCGTCTGCAAACATACGTTTCATGACGGCAGTCAATGCACAACGCACCTGTGAGCCTGTCACCCCTGCCGGCAATTCCTCATACCAAGCCATCAGTGCCAGCGGCTGCATGGCAGCCATACGGTAAGGAATGGAACGACCAAACACAGGGAAAGTTCCTTCCGGCGAAATGAAACGTTCCAATATCAGACTATACTTCTGGGCACGCTTCAAGGCTCGGTCATAATATTTTCCATAATCAATCCGGCTGCGGATACCGGCATCCTTCATGGCCTGAAGAGTTTCCAGATACATGGGATGGAACACATAACTGCTGTAATAATCAAAGGCAAAAGTAGGACCGTCTGAGTACCATCCGTCACCCGTATACCATTCTTCCACCTTACGAATGGCGGAGTTCACCCGGTATTCATCAAACTTCACTCCTACTTTAGCCAGAAAACTTTCAATAGTGGATGAAAACAGCAACCAGTTTGTATAAGGCGGATCAATTCGGCGCAGCTGCTGGAACTCTTCGATGTAACGCTTCTTGGTGATTTCATCCAACGGCATCCAAAGCTGGTCGTACGCCCGAAGAAAACTTTCAGCTACATAAGCACCGTCGACCAATGTCTGTCCTTCCTGACGCCACAACAGGTAGTCCGGACTCTGGGGATCGACTGCATTGGCATAGCTTTTCAAGGCCCATTCACGCAATTCCTTACGCATTTTTCCTTCTTCCGTGTCGTCATCCGGCAAGGACAGCCAAGGAGCAATGCCTGCCATCAGCCGTCCGAAGGTTTCCATATAAGCCACTTTCTTATTGCGTCCGTCCCAGGTAGGACTAACCTCCAGCTGCATGTTCTTCTGTAATTCTCCCTTGGCCATATTGCGCAATACAGGAGCCGCCATCTGATACGCCAAATCACACCAGTAAGCACGGTCGGCTGTCTGCGGAGCTTCCAGATAACGCACATATTCACAAGCTGCCAGCAAGAAGGCCCCGACTCCGAAATTCGCCGTAGAATTGGCATCGAGCACTTGTCCGGGAATCGCCTTCTCCCCAATCGGTTGTACATACCCCACCGTACCATCTTTCTGAAACGCTTTCTTCGACAAATAGTGCCATGCTTTCTTTACCACCGGCAAATAAGTATCTTCTGCTAAATACCCATTGTTGATACCCCACAAAAAGCCGTAGGTAAACAGAGCCGTACCGCTGGTTTCCGGCCCCGGAGCAAAATCCGGATCCATCATGCTGCGCGTCCAGTATCCTTCCGGCTGCTGAATGGCCGCTACGGCCTGGGCCATGTGCTGAAACTTATTCACAAAAAACGAATGATGCACATAATTTTCCGGCATATCTTTCAACACCTTGGCCAGTCCGGCCAGTACCCAAGCATCTCCTCTGGCCCAGAAATCCTTCTTTCCGTTGGCTGTGGTATGCTTGGGATAGACGTATTTCGCATCCCGGTAATACAAGTTTTCGTCCTTGTCGAACATGATGCTGTCGGAATATTGCAGATACGCATACAGCTTATCCAAATACTGTGTGTTATGCGTCACCTTATATAATTTAGTCATCACGGGCATGACCATATAGAGCGCATCGCTCCACCACCAGTAATCATTCTGTGAGGTACTCATCTGATATTCCATCACTTCACGGGCCCGACGGATTTTCCGATCTTCCGGAGCCAAGTTATACAAATCGACATACGTCTGGAAACAAATCTGATAATCGCCGAAGAGTACGTATTCATCCGACTCTCCGTAGGAATATTTCCACTCTGCCCGGTTGTCACTCTTGGCCCCTTTCCACTGATTGTAGTTGGCCCATGTTTCCGAATAAGTGCGATACGTTTCATTACCCGTCAGGAAATACGCTTCCATATTTCCAGTATGATATACGGCATTGTCCCAAAACGCACGTACCTCCGGCGAATGCTCCACCTGCCAATGCTGATTTACTTTCTCGATCATCTTCCGGACTTGAACAGCCTCAGAATCCTTGGCTCCTGCCGACACGGCGCACAATCCCATCGCACAAGCCAATAAAAATTTACCTGTTTGTTTCATAGTTTTATTTTGAGATTAATCAATTTCCAATACATAAATAGGAGTCGCTGCGGAAGCCTTTACTCTTTCTCCGTCACCTTGACGTGTTTCCTGCACAAACACGTGCAACTTTTTCTGGGCTTTCCATAACTCCGTGTCATAACTGGGCTCCCAGGCATCCACCGAGAAATCGGTCAAGTCTTTCACCTGCCATTCTCCCGACTTCACATCATCGGTGTAGGCCATTGAGACCTTACTTCCACGTTCTGCATCACGGAACATAAAATAAGCCTTTCCTTCATCTACTGCAAGACGTGGCCGGGAAATCGGAATCATCTTCGTCCCGCCGCCTTTCAGCGTAAAGTCCTGCGAACGATTGACTATCTGTCGATGTTGCCAAGAGGTTCCATCGTGCCACACCAGTCGATACTGGGGCACTTCATTTTTGGTATTTCTCCAGTAAGTGACAATATACGGATGTCCCTCCGCATCGGTACACATACTGGTTTGGTTAATCAGTTCACTGTTTTGCGGAATGTAACAAGCATACTCCGCATTGTCCTTCCGGATAGGCAGCGTATACTTTTCACCATTCGTCTTATACCATGTACGTCCCTCATCGGGAGAATAAGCATAACAAAGGTCATGATTGGTCTCTACCATCCAGGTTTCACGCCACACCCACGACAGATGAAGCCGGCCGTCTGCGTCCATATACAATTGCCAATAAGCGTTCCGCTGATTTTCTCCGTCAATCAGGATATCCTGTACCCGGGTCCATTTGCGACTTTTCAACTCATAACGGTTCAACACCAGGTTTCCCCGCCCGGAAGCCCCCGAACGATAAGCAAACAACAAATCGCCGTTGGGCATCCGATAAAACTCCGGATAAGTCACATCCGACTCATCCTTCCCTGTCATCGGTTCTTTTTCTCCCAAGGTCAATACTCCGGGAGCTGTACTCCGGCAATAATTCAACTCGTTGCCGTGATGGTCAAAAGCCACATGCAGATACCCGTCACCGTCCACCATCATACTGATGACATTGTGCGCATCTGCCACATTACCTTTATACTGACTGCGGTGCAAGGTCCATTGCTCCGTTCCCAAATCGCGTTTACCCACTACCAGGTAACCGTCCGCATCATAATACGATACATACTGTATTCCCTTGTCGGTCACCAACGGACTGTTCCGGAAAATGGCTGTATTCACAGAGGTGGAGCTATACCCCTCGGCCACCTCTACCAGCCGTTGTGCTGACAGCCCTTCCCATACAAGGAATCCCATTAGAAATAAAAAAAAGATGTGCTTCATAGCCTATGTGTTTAAGTTCTTTCTGCAAAAATAAGATTTTCAACAAAAGGAAGGGATAAAAATCTCGTCAAGGAAAGAGAAAAAAACGAGCAAATCTATGCTAACCCTACAATTTGATTCTTTTTTTGCTAAGATTATCACATCTTGCCATACATTTCATCTCCAGCCCCACAAAAAAAGTCCATATTCCAGAGACTTTCTCTCAAATATGGACTCTACGCCTAAAAGCGACTTCTTATGTTATAAACTGGCCGGAAGTTCGCTCAGCTTCATGCTGTTGGAACCTTTTACCAGCACACAACACCCTTGCAAAGGATGAGCTGCCAACAGGGCTTCTACTTCTTTCACATCTTTATAATGCTCGAAAGAAGAAACAGTACCTCCAAATTCCGGACCGACCAGCATTACCCGTTCAAATCCGCATTCTTTCAAAAAGTCGACCACCTTCTGGTGTTCCTCGTGACTTCCTTCTCCGAGTTCCTTCATGTCGCCCAAGATAGCCACCTTGTGCGCCGCCTCCATCTGACGGAAGTTTTCCAATGCCGCCATCATACTGGTGGGGTTGGCATTGTAGGCATCCACAATCAAGGTATTGGAAGCGGTGTGTACCAACTGTGAACGGTTGTTCTGCGGTACATACGAAGACAATGCATGACAGATTTTTGCATCCTCTACCCCGAAATAACGGCCGATGGTTACTGCAGCCAAGGCATTATCCAAGTTGTAGGAACCAATCAAATGCGTCTGTACTTCGTGAGAAACTCCTTCGGCTGTCCAGCTGAAACGCAGGAATGGAGAACAGGATACCACTTTACCCGTCACATCCAGTCCCGGAGTCTGTCCGTAGCGGACGCACGTCAATCCTGTGGCAATCTTGTTCAGGTAAGGATTCTCATTCTGGATAAAGATGGTGGAATTTCCCTTTTCCCGCAAAAAATCATACAACTCTCCTTTGGTACGGATAACCCCTTCAAAGGAACCGAATCCCTGCAGATGCGCCTTTCCTACATTGGTAATGATACCATAATCCGGCTCGGCAATATGTACCAAGGTCTTGATTTCTCCCGGATGGTTGGCCCCCATTTCGATGACTGCCATCTCATGCTCCGGCTTCAGACGCAACAAGGTCAACGGCACTCCGATGTGGTTGTTGAAGTTCCCTTGCGTGTAAAGCACCTTGAACTTCTCGCCCAGCACGGTTGCAATCAATTCTTTTGTAGTGGTTTTTCCGTTCGTACCGGTCACCCCAATCATGCGGGTTCCCAACCGGCGACGATGATAATTGGCCAGCTTCTGCAAGGTATCCAAACAATTATCCACTAAAATAATCCGCGGATTCTCGGGAGAAGCATATTGCGGTTCATCGACCACCGCATAGCGGCAGCCCTGTGTCAACGACTGGGCCGCAAAAGCATTCCCGTTGAATGTTTCTCCTTTCAGGGCCAGAAACATAGAACCCTCCGGACAATGGCGGCTGTCGGTCGTCAGTCCGTTACATTCCGTAAAGCGGTTATATAGTTCCTCTATTTCCATATTCTTATTGCTCTGCGAAGCGTTTTGCCTGCTCTTCAATCAGCGCGGCATCGTCAAAATAGTTGATTTTCATGGCACGGCGTACTTCATCCAGCGTTTGGGAAGCCGCCTCACGGGCTACTTCACAACCTTTCTTCAGCATATCGTAGACAGCCGGAATGTCCTTTTCAAATACCTTACGACGTTCACGAATCGGTTCCAGTTCTTCCTGCATGACGGCTGCAAGGAACTTCTTCACCTTCATGTCGCCCAGTCCGCCACGCGTATAATGAGCTTTCAGTTCGTCCAGACTGGCATATTCCGGCAAATAACGACCAAAATGCTCCGGACGGCAGAATGCATCCAAGTAAGTAAACACACAGTTACCTTCCAGTTTACCCGGATCGCTCACCTTGATGTGTGTCGGGTCTGTGTACATACTCTTTACTTTCTTCTCCACTTCGTCTGCCGAATCAGCCAAGTAAATGCAGTTGCCCAATGACTTACTCATTTTGGCCTTTCCGTCTGTACCCGGCAAACGGAGACAAGCCGCATTATCCGGCAACAAGATATCCGGCTCTATCAATGTGTCCCCATAGATATGGTTGAAACGACGCACAATTTCACGAGTCTGTTCAATCATCGGTTCCTGGTCTTCTCCCACCGGTACGGTAGTCGCCTTAAAAGCAGTGATGTCGGCAGCCTGACTGATAGGATAAGTAAAGAAGCCGACCGGAATGCTCGTTTCAAAGTTACGCATCTGGATTTCGGTCTTCACCGTCGGGTTACGCTGCAAACGGGAAACAGTAACCAGGTCCATGTAATAAAACGTCAATTCACACAGTTCCGGAATCTGCGACTGGATAAAGATGGTAGACTTTGCTGGGTCAAGTCCCACAGACAAATAGTCCAATGCCACTTCAATCACGTTCTGACGCACCTTTTCCGGATTGTCAATGTTGTCGGTCAATGCTTGTCCATCGGCCTCGAACACAAATATTTTGTCGTAAAGTCCTGAATTCTGCAACTCCACACGTCGGCGCAACGAACCCACATAGTGGCCGATATGTAATTTACCGGTAGGGCGGTCACCGGTCAAAATAATCTTTTCTTTCTTCATAATATAAGCTATTGTATCTACTTTTTAAATTGCAGCAAAGATATATAAATCCTTTGTTTTCTTCAAAATAAATCGTTTCTTTGCAAGTAGTCCTCCACGACAAAAACTGCCGCCGGACGCAAACAACCTTTGAGAAAAACACCAATTTATCTATAACCATGAAGAAAGAATTGAAAAAAGTCCTGGTTCTCGGATCAGGCGCACTGAAAATCGGACAAGCCGGAGAGTTCGACTATTCAGGTTCGCAAGCTTTGAAAGCATTGCGCGAAGAAGGTATCCGTTCCGTCCTCATCAACCCTAATATTGCGACCATCCAGACTTCGGAAGGCATTGCCGACCAAGTTTACTTCCTGCCTGTCACTCCGTATTTCGTAACCGAAATCATCAAGAAGGAACGTCCGGACGGTATTCTGTTAGCTTTCGGCGGACAGACAGCCCTGAACTGCGGTACGGAACTTTACCAGAAAGGCGTCCTGAAAGAATATGGCGTGGAAGTGCTGGGCACCTCAGTGGAAGCCATCATGTACACCGAAGACCGCGACCTGTTTGTCAAAAAGCTCGATGAAGTACCTCTTAAAACTCCTGTCAGCCGGGCAGTGGAAAACATGCGGGATGCCCTCGAAGCGGCACGCACCATCGGCTATCCGGTCATGATTCGTTCTGCTTATGCCTTGGGTGGCTTGGGAAGCGGCATCTGCCCCGATGAAGAAAAATTCATCGAACTGGCAGAAAGTGCCTTCACCTTCTCTCCGCAGATTCTGGTGGAAGAATCCCTGAAAGGCTGGAAAGAAATCGAGTTCGAAGTAATCCGCGATGCCAACGACCATTGTTTCACCGTTGCCAGCATGGAAAACTTCGACCCGCTGGGTATCCAC
>ULLE01011523.1_pt1 | contig 30668 bp, 26 predicted proteins | sample 1951331 | NCBI WGS metagenome assembly ULLE01 (sample SAMEA4835518, study PRJEB28245) | human gut metagenome | biome: gut microbiome; material: fecal sample | place: Denmark | collected 2008
CTTTTAGCAGAAAGGCCTGCCTGAAAGCAAAGAAGGAGTCGCCACCATGACGACTCCCGGACATATGAAATACAAAATTGTATATTAACTTTGCATCATCACTTCTAAGGCAAACTGGCCTCAGACACACTCTGTGAAACACTACCTATGAACCTGTTTATTCCTGTTCTTTTTCCGCAACTTCCATCCGCTCCACAGGCACCACACAATAGCAATGCCGGCGATGAACACGAACACATACGTGGCGGCAATGCCGATGTAGATGCGTCCGCTGTGGACTTCCAGAGCGAAGTTCCAAAGCGACATGGGGAGCGCGGCGAGGCTTTCCGGCTGGGGAAGCGCGTTCGTCCCGTTGTAGTATTCCACGGCAAACGGCTCTTTACCCAAGTCCGCGCTGAAACCCGATATGGCTTTCTTGCCAAACGGAGGGCCGGGCTTGTCATCTGCCTGTTCGCCTGTGAACCAGTCGGTCGCCGTGCCTTGCGCTCTGTTCCATACAAACAGTCCGCTGAACGAGCCGCAGAGCCAACGACCTTGCACATCGCGCTGCCATACGTTCAAGCCCATCACGCTGACGGGTGGCGTATGTGTCAGCCTTTCGGGGATGGCTTCGAACGATTTCAGGGAATAAAAGCCTTCGGAAGTGGAGAGCAACCAGTCGCCGCAGGCGGTGTCGTAGCGCACCATTCGCAGTTTGTCGTTCCACGGGTTCGGGCTGTCAAGGGTGCTTCCGGGTAGGGCCGGCGTATCGGTCAGTGCAAGAGCTATCAGTACGGGCGGACGGAGACACCAGCCTGTCACGGCAATAAGTAGGGTCAATACAAGGGTGGTGCGGCCTAACTTGTCATGCCACAGCAACGAGAGGCGCGTCCAGCGTGCCGCCTTGTCCGCACTCTTTCCTTGTTTGTGTCTGCGCCGCATGTATTTAGGCAGTAGCCAGTAGAGGATACCCGTCAGGCTGAGCAACACCAATACCACGGCCACCGCATCCATGACGAGCTTGCCCGGCATACCGAACAGTTCGCCCGTATGCAGCATCCACACCGTGCGGAACAGGGAGACTTTGCCGTCATAGTCCGACGGGGCTTGCAACTGTATCTTACGGAATTGGGTATGGGGAGACATGGAGATATAGAGATAAGAACGGCCCAGCACCGCCAGCGTGTCGCCCTTGCAGGTCATGTCCGTCAGCATTTCATCTCCGTCCGTAGGGAGCGGTATCTGCTGCCAACCTGTGTGGATGCCGTAACGGTACAGCCCGAAAGGACTGAGCGCATACAGGCTGCCGTCCGCCGTTTGCGCCACGGCACGTATCTGCCGATAGTCTGCTCCATCGGACAGTCCGTCGTTGAAGTCGGCGAATGCGGAAGCGGAAGTGTCCGTCCGCCAGATGCCACCCGTGCCATAGACCAGCACACGGCGCACGCTGTCCTCGTCCGTATAGGGCAATGTGCCCCGCAGCAGGCCACCGTTCCATTTCGTGTATTCGTAACGGACAGGCAGCCACTTCCTGCTGATGTCGACATCACGCACAAGCCACCGGTGGTTCAGCACGATGCCCGACAGACAGAACATCAGCAGAAAAAGGCTGAGCGCGATGCCCAGCCACTTATGATGTTTTTTCCATGTGATCCGTTTCATGCCGTTGCCGTCTGTTTCTTGTGCAACTTATTATATATGAGGTAAGCGGCAGTCGCCAGTAGCGACAGTCCGATGACCGCCAGTTGGTCGGTATGTTCCGACGGTGCCGCCCACAGGCCTTCCAACACGTGGATACGGTCGAATACCTCCACACCTATCCAGAAGATGATGACCGTGGCATAGCCGTAGCGCAGGCTCATGCCCCATGCCGGATAGCGCAGCAGCCGGGCGAACATGAACAGCGAACCGATGAACCCGACCATGCCCACAAGCAGGGTCACAGGGCTGTGGTCGCCGATGAACCGTCCGTCATAGCAGAACATCAGCAGCAGGTAGCACGTCCAGAGCATCGTCACCACCTCCATGAAGACCACGATGCTGGTGTGGCGCGTCATGGGTCGGGCGGCAATCTCCTTCTTGTGCTTGCCGAAGAACAGCCGCTGCCACCAGTTGAGGAAGTTGCAGCCGTTGCGTGTGCAAAACAGGTAGAGCATCATCGTCATCGCCCAGAAACCGAAGGTGGCGGGCAGCAGCAGGTACTCCGGGCGGCTGACAACCTCGCCCGTCACGGGGTCGAGCTGTGCCTGCGTGCCGAAGCGGTTGGCATAGTACATGAAGAGGAAGTCCACCGCCCCCATCCAGTAGAACATACCGCCGAACAGTCCGAGCAGGGTCTGCTTCGCGTCTCCTTTCACGAACACGCCGCCGATGACCATCAGCAGCCCCACGGCGCCCATGCCCATACCGGCATAGAACTGCTCCACGCCCGAAGTGCCGTCCTTCAGCGCACGGGCAAGGATGTGGGTCAGCGGCATGGCCACGAGGGTGACGGCTATCGAGACGACCGCCTTCCCCCAGTGCAGTTGCTTCGTCCCGCTCATTGCGCAGCCTTTTTACGTTTCGCGCTCTTGTACCACAGGTAGACCGCCAATGCCACGAATGCCAGGAGGATGATGATCATCTCCGTCTTGTGCTCCATCGGGGCAACCCATATCTCGCTGAACAGGTTCATGCGCCCCAATATTTCCACAGGGGTCCAGAACACGATGACCGTGGCGATGGCCATGCGGATGTTCGCGCCCCACGAGGCAATGCGCAGCTGCTTGGCGAAGATGAAGAACGACCCTATCAGGCAGCCCAGCCCCACGAGCAGGGTTACGGGATGGTGGTCGCCGAGGAACACGTCATCGTAGCAGAACATCAGCAGCAGGTACGAGCCCCACAGAATCATCATCAGTTCCATGAAGGTCACGATGCTGGCGTGGCGTGTCATGGGGCGTGCGGCAATGTCGTTCTTCCGCCCCCGGAACAGCAGCCGCTGCCACCAGTTGATGAAGTTGCAGCCGTTCTTCGTGCTGAACAGGTACATGATCATTATCATCATCCAGAACCCGAACGAGGCGGGCATGATGAGGTATTCGGGCCGCGTCACCACCTCGCCCGTCACGGGGTCGAGCTGCGGCTGCGTGCCGAAGCGGTTGGCGAAGTACATGAAAAGGAACTCCACCCATCCCGTCCAGAACAGCAGGCCGCCGAACAGTCCCCAGAGGGTCTGCCGCGTGTCGCCCTTGGCAAACACGCCGATGATGACCATCGCCATACCCACCGCGCCCATCGCGAAGGCGGAATAGTGGAGCACGGTCTCGCTCATCAGGTGTTCCATCATAATCATCAGCGCGTGTCCCAAAGGCATGGTGAACAGCACCAAGAGGAAGGAGGCGGAGGCTTTCCACCAATAGCGTTTCTTGCCCGACGGCGTGCCCGCCGTATTTTTCGTTTCAATCGTTTGTTCCATAATGTTTAATATTTACTTTAATTCATCTAAGTAATAACTGATTCTTCCTCCCTCATCACCTATCTGCACATTGGCATCATACCAGGAGATGATCTGGAGCTTGTAATATCTCTCGCCATCCCACGAACGGATTACGTAGGTATGGAAAGAAGGAGCATATACTGGAGGTGGACCAGAGAAGGTCATTGCCTTTTCGAGCACCGGATTGCCGCTTACCAACTGCTTGGCAGGACCGTTGTTCGGGTCGAACCAAGGGTTCTCGTTCATATCCAGTTTGTTGTCGATGCAATACTTGTTCCAGTCGTTCTGCGACATGGTGACATATACGCTTGCCGAATCATCCACGGTGAAGGTCATGTTGTGTTCAGCCAGATAAGCATCCACCTGCGCCTTGCTCGTCCACTTGTCATATTCGCCATAGCCCAGGTCGGCAGCACCGCCCTTGCCTATGCCGCTTGTTCCACTGTTGGTTCGCATATGGTAGCCGTCAAAGGCAAGGTCCCACTCCGTAGCAGGATAAGCCATCGTATTGGGGTCATCCTCCATGTTCTCCATCACTAAGATGCTGCTTGCCTGGCGCTTCACCGTCTTATAGGTTAACTTGCCAGTGGCTTGATTCTTGGTGAAGATGGTATCGCCGTTTGCATCACGCTCTGCATCCTCAAAGATGTTCTTCTGTACGCCCTCGCTCCAATACTTTACGAGTTTGGCAGTACCTTTATAATGGAAATACTCCTCTATTGGCTTGCCGTCTATAAAGGCGATGACACTCTGGTTAGGATTCAGCACATTATAGCGATGTCCCGTCTTCAGGTCAAAATAGAGCCAGTCGTTGGTAACACCCGTGCTATAACCTGTTTTTCGGGGCAGGGTATGACCAGTGAAGTCCTCTGCCTCATAAGATACGCAGCTCGTCATTGCGGCTGCCATACCTATTATATATAGTAATGCTTTCTTCATTATTTCTTCTTTCTAAATGCTTTTACCAATTCATCTACCAACACTTCCACCTGCACATGCGCCTTGGCTCCTGCCGTGGCTGGCACGTTAAACATGGTGATGCCCGAACCCAGGGTCTTTGGCACGTAATTAAAGATGTTATCCACACCCACCGTCACCTTCACCTTATTATAGAAGGTCTGAATCACCGACAGGTTGCACAATACATACTGTGGCAACTGGCAGCGGAAGTAGGCATCGTGGCTCTCACCGTTTACAGAGAGTCGGTCCTGCACATCGAATTTCTTCTCACCCATGTAGCTTGCCGAGAAGGTGGCGCCCAGTCGGTAGTTCTTCTTGGTGTACTTATAGTCGAGGCTCGCTGTGGCAGCATGAGGCGAAGTGGTGTTCACCTGGATGCCATCCGTCTTGCTCACGTTCACGTAGCTGTAGGTGGCATGCATCGTGAAGTGGTTGAGGAAGTGCCAGCGCATGATGGCTTCCAAACCGATGAGGTTCTGCTTGGCGAGGTTGGTATATTCAAAGTTATACTGCATGTCGTAGATGCGCCATACGCCCTCTATCTTCTTGCGGAAGAAGTTGCCATACACATTGCCCGAGATGAAGAAGTTATCGTTCGAGTACTCTGTGCCCAGGCTCACGTAGTTGTTCTTCTCAGGCTTCAGGTCCTCGTTACCCTTAATCATGAACATGCCGAGGTGGTCCCAGTTGAAAAACAGCTCCTTGATGCTTGGCGAACGGTAGCCCATCGAGTAGTTGGCCCTCCATGCCCAGTGCTCCGAAGGACTCCACTTGAAGGCAATCTTAGGCATCGCCATCAGTCCGAAGGCACGGCTGAAGTTGGTTCTCACACCTGCCGAAACCATCCAGTGGTCGTTCATCGTCCACTCGTCCTGCAGAAAAGCCTCCGTTTCCTTCAGCGAACGGGTGCGCATGATGTGGGAGGCATCGCCGTTGAATCGGTCGCTCGTCAGGTCATCGCTCAGGTGCTCGATGCCGAGGATGAGGTCGTGGCCCTCGAACTTCTGCGAGGTGATGGAGAGGCGAGGCTGGAAGATACGGCTCTTATACACTTTGGCACGCTCGTCGATACGTTCATGTCGCTTGAAGCGGTCGTAGAAGTCGCCATGAAGGGAGGCGGTAATCTTGAACCAATCCTTGAAGGAGTACTTAATCTTGGTACCGGCCGTCCAGTCACGCGCCTGACTGAAAGTCATATCCTGAATGAGGTCGTAGGTATTCATATAGAACGCACTACCGTAGGCAAGAATCTCCAGGTTCTTGAAAGGGTCGTAGAATACCTTCTGCGATACCGAGATATGCTCCGTGCCCTCGATGCCCATTGGCGGACGGGAAGCCACGCTGGTAATGGTCACGTCGTGGTCGAGCCAAGGGTTCGCCTCTTGGGTATAGACCTTCTTGTCGTTCTCAGCCTGATACATGTAGAAGGCATCACTCGAAGAATACCACACATCCGTCTGCGAAGTTACCTTGCCTGCATTGAATCCTGCCGATACCCAGCTCTGCAGGTTCGGGCGGTCGGCATTCTTCTCAAACATATACAGGAAGTCCTTTTTGGATGGGTTCTTGTAGTTGGTCTCGTTCATCTGTCCCCAGCGTACACCAGCCTGAATATCGATAGGCTTGGTAGTTTTCTTGGTGATGAGGTTGATGACGGCACCCGATGCACGGCTTCCATAGAGGGTACTGCTGGCACCTTTCACGATTTCGATGCGGTCGATGGCATGGAGGTTGAATCGCTCATAGTCGAGGTTACCCGCCATGTCGCCCGTCAATCGCTCACCATCCTGTAGGAAGAGCACGTGGCGGGCATCCAAGCCCTGCATGGAGATTTCGTTGCCGAAACCCACCTTCTGGATGTTCAGTCCCGGTGTCTCCTGTTGCAGAGCCTTGGTGAGGTCGGCATAGCCTGCATCTACCAGTTCCTTACCGCCGATCACCTGCGTGCTCACTGGCGAGAGCTTGATAGGTCGGGCGGCGCGGGAACCAGTAACCACCACCTCGTTCACCTTCATCACGTCTTCTGTCATGAAGAGCTTGAGGGAGCTGTCGCTTCCGATGGTTCCATTCAGAGGGTTGTAACCCACGGATACCACCTGGTAATAACACTTGTCACTCTGAGGCACCGAGATGGTAGCCTCACCATCCATGTTGGTAACAACACGTTGTGGCGATTTCAATTTTTCATTGTCGGCGTAGGTGATGACTGCGCCGATGATTGGCTGCTCAGTGGCTTTGTCGAAGATACCGAACTTCACCTTTCGCTGTGCAGCGACAGGGAGGGCGAGTATCAGCAGCAAGCCGATGAGCATTACATTTCTAATTGTCTCCATTTATACTGTCATTCTATTTTTTCCAAATCCTTACACGATTTCAGCCTCGCTATGGCTTGTTTCTCTTCCCTTCATTTTTTACTTGCAAAAGAAAGAGAGACATGTCTGGGCATATCCCTCTTTCCTTGAATAGATATAAGCTACAGTCTCTTATATGATTCCGTGCTCCTTTTTATAAGCAGCCAAGTCTGCCTCATACTTTGCCTTGTCGGCATCAAAAGTTGCGAGACGAGACTTGTCTATTGTTTGAAGGAAACATTCTGAACGTACATTCATCATGTTGTAGTTGACGATAAACTGAATTTGGTGAGTTTTGGCATTGTAATAGCCTTGAATAGAGCTACCGTTCACAACAGAGCCATTTGTTCCATCTCCATCAAAGGAGGAACCATCTTGTTCTGTTCCCCAGCAAGAACCATTCTCTCCCTTAAATTTTATCCAACCATCTCCTTTATACTCTTTTTGTTCCCAAGAGTTTAGCACCATACATGTTACCTCACACTTATAGTTGATAATCATTCCCATATTACCTACTGTAAAATCTAATAAAGAGATTGTAAATTTCTGAGAATCCTTATCGCTCCATTTAAAATTGAATTTGGTAGGGCATCCCTCAGGTAAAAGAGTCTTGTCAACGCCACTTAATGTAGCTTTTGTACTAAGAACTATTTCACCATTAAGGAAACTTTTTGAACTTTCTACTAATTCTTCATCAGCATCACCTTGAGTTATTTCCTCGTCAGAAGAACACGAAGAATAAAAGAAAGTGATAAAAGCCAATATCAGATAAAGTGAATATTTAATGAATTTCATAAATTATAAGAGCAAAAGGGAGACGGCTATGAAAATAGCCGTACTCCCAACATTTTACATAGCTGAACCCGTAAAGTCAACAACAGCAGTAAATGAAATACCAAGAAACTTTGCTTTAGTTTCGATATGGTAAACCAACTTGCCATCTACAAGAGTTGCAGAAATCTCAGCATCATAGTAATTAGCCTCGCCACCAAACAATGAAAGAGCTACAGCATCAGAATATGTTCTAGTTTCTCCATCTGCAATAAAGTTTGGAGCAGAAACCGTGATTGTGCCAGGCATAGAACCGATGCTGAATTCATCAATACCAAAAGTACCATCACTTGTGATGTAAGAGTTCTGGAAATCTGTAGTGGTGCGAACTTTACCAGATGCCATCTTTGTGGTAAGTGTACCATTGTAGTAGGTTGTTGCAGCTTGTGTTGCTGTAATAGCATTGGTAGCTGCGTTCACTGTTGACATTGTTACCATACCAAGCAACATAAATGTCAGAAAAAGAATTTTCTTCATGTTAATGAAATTTTAAAAATTAATTAATTATTTCCATTTATAGCCTTTGAAACCAGTTGGTGAACCGTTTCTAAGATTACTCGAATACTTTTGTATAAATTCTTTGGTAGAGTTCAAGTTATAAACATTTTCTGAAATACCAAATATTGCAGTTCTACCTGATGAAAAATCTACCAACTCTCCATTTCGATATATCTTCTCAAAATTTGGATAAATAACATCTTCTGCATTATCCAAAAATACGTAAAGTGAAGCAAAAGCATGGATACTACTTAAATCCACTTTTTTCAAGCTTGGCAAATCACAAAGTTGTAATTTTGATACAATACCATCACCATCTTTGTGAAACTTTATCTCTTTAAGATTTTTGCAACTATAACATACGAATATGTTTCCTACGGTTGTAAAATTGTCGAGTTTTTGGTTAGCAATCAACGTATTAGACAAATCCAACGTCTCTAAGTCGTTATTCGAAAGTTGTAAATTTGACATTTTTGTAGATTGAGATAAATCCAAATAATCTATGGCTGTATTTATAAGACTCAATTGTGAAATGTTATTTCTTGGCATCAAGCCTTTAACATCAAAGTTTGTTTTTCCATAACCAATAGAAACAAAGAAGTCTTCATAAAAAGGATTGTTTACAAAGTATTCAACACCTCTAATACTTTGAATTTTATCAATATCTTCATATTGAAGGGGTGTCCAAAGACTTATGTTTGTTCCTTTTTCCAGAATACCCAATGGCTTGCTAATATCAATATGTGTATCGTCCACAAAGATGCTGGCAAACAAATTCTTCAAATAAGCAGCAAAGTAAGTATCAGGAATCTCTCTCAAAGTGTTATACTTCTCCAAAGAACCCTTATCGTTTACCATTTGCATGTCAACTGTCTTATTCTCTGCCTCATTCTGGGTATAGAAAGGCATCAAGTCCTCTACATTATACTTGCAGGAAGCAGGGAGATAAAGTTTGGTAAACTCATGAAGGATGGTAGCTTTCACCTCGTCATTCTCAACCTTGGCTGTTACCAAGCCGTCGAAGTCATAGATGTCATTGCCTTGCAAGTCAAGACCTGTAATCTGTGAAGGAAGTGAAGCGATATGGAAAACTGGACCATAGCCATTGTTGCTAAGGTTCAACTCTTTCAAATTAGGAAAAACAGAAAGTTCCTTCAAGGCTGCGGTATCAACCTTTGTGCCTGAAAGGTCGAGAGATGTGGTGCTGTTGGCTTTGTCGTCAAGGAGCATTTTGCCATTTTCATCAAACTGGTATCCCTTAGCTTTGAGAATAGTCATCAACTCTGAGTTGCTTACTGCCACATTGCTGTAAGAAGGTGCATCGTCGTCACTGCTGCAAGAAGCGAAGCCGAGGCAAAGAGCCATTGCAGCGAGACCGATGAAATTCTTTAAAATTTTCATTGTTTTATTATTCTTTTAAATGTTTGTAATTAATTAGAAATATTACCCTTAATTTGTGGCTGCAAAGATGCATGTTTATTAAATAATGTACAATACCTAAACATTATGAAATATTTTCCTTGTTAGTGAGGGTTTATCACCATTCTATATAATTTGCAGAATAGGAGAATTGTAAAATTTTTGTAATATTTGCTTTTGTAAATGTTTATCCCAAATCGGTCATTAGGAAATGTGTATTTTTGTGGTATCGTTTGTAATTCATTAATATTCAATACTTTGCAAAATCAATTTCTAATGACCGCCATTAGAAAATTACAATCATAAATTGCTATATTCCCAATAATTACAACTCACACCACGAGAAATTAGCTTCTAATGACCGATTTGGGTTTATATTGCTACTATAATTGCTTGTTTATTCGATACTTAAAACTAATGATAAAGTAACTACCAATTTGGAAGGTGCGACTCTCGGTGAGCCCTGTGGCGGTAACATTGCGGTAATAGTTTTTCTTGTCGCTGAGAATGTCCGACCAATAGAAAGACAGCTCGGCTTGCTTCTTTCGGAGGAATCGCCAAGATGCTCCCAAGTTCCATACCACTTGGTCGTCCTCGCCTTTCTTGATGTTCGTGCCGTTGCGGAAAGAGTAGGCGACATCGCTCTTGACTTGGAAGCCAAGAGGAAGCTCTGCATAGGTATTCAGCGAAAAGTTGTAACTTCGGGTATAGTTGGATGTACCCCGGAGCTGGTTGGTGGCATGGCGGTAACGCCAATCGCCCTGCAAGTCGAAGCCTCCCCATTTCGGCTGATAACCCAAACGAAGGTTGGCATTATACGACGTATTGTGGGTGACGCTGCGGTCTGGCTCCTCGCTCTTTCCCTCATTCACAAGAGCTACACTTTGAGCAAAACTGGCTCCTGTGCTAGCAGAGAGATTGAACCGCTTCTTCCATCGCTTCTGATAGCGAAGACTGGCACGCATATTCCAGTTGCCATTCACATTCACAGGATAAGTCTCCGTGCCACCAGTGGCAAGATTGTAAAAGACGGCTTGCGTCTGACTGTTATAGGTGTTGCTGAAATTAACATCGCCCGAAAGACCGAGGCGAGTGTTCCTTCCCATCAACCGAAAGTTCTGGCTATAAGCCGCTTTGAGCGAAGGATTGCCATGAGTAACGTGCAATGGGTCGCTATTGTCAGTCAGCGAAACCAAACTGCCAAGGTCTGGCTGTCGGCTGCTGCCATCATAATTCAGTTCGAAGCGAGTCTTGCCTTGATGCCATGACACATTCAACTGTGGGTTCCAATTCACGCTCGTCCTCACCGTATCGGCATAGAGCAGCCCAGTCTTCTGGTCAAGACTTCTCCGCTCTGGATACATCTGCACACCCGTATTTACCTGCCATCGCTTGCCATTATAATTGAAATAAAGGCTGAGTTCGTGGGAATAAGTCCGACTCTGGGTATAGTTGCTCAAACTGTCTTGATATACTTCGCTCTCGTAAGTAATCCTGTCGCTCACCTGTCGGTTGGCAGAATAGCGATAACCGAATTGCAGGCGCAAGTTCTCAGCCAAGGGTTGCGTCAAGTTGATGCCTACGGAATAGGCACGATTGGTGGAGGGGGAGTGCTGGTATTGGTTGCGATAAAGCACGGAATCGCCACCCAGACTGCTCTCCAACTGATAGTAAGTGGTCTCGGAAAGGGAATGTGACTCGTTGGTACTCTTGCTGTCGGAGTAACTACCCGTGAGGCTGATGCTCGTACCCTTGTCGTTGAACACTCGGGTGATGTCGGCATTGACGGAGAACGAATGGCTGTCGCTCTTCGAATCCGAGTTTCTCGTGATGCTGTTGATACGCTCATCGCCTTCTGAAGAGGTGGATTGCTGGCTGTCGCTGGTGTTGTCGCTCTTCGACTTGCTGAAGTTTCCACCTATATTAAGATAGGTCTTGTCATCCAAGCTCCACCTCATGCCCAACGAACCATTGCCCATCGTGTTGCGATTGGTGCTGGTGGATGCCGAGTTCTGGTAACGGTTGCCTGTGGTGAGATATTGCTCGCTATATAGGGTGCTCTCGTTGCCACTGGCATAATGGTTGTACATCATGTTGCCATAGAGGGTGAATCGCTTGGAGAACTTCTTGGCAAAGTTCATCGCCACGTTGTCCTGTCGGTTGTCGGGATAGCGAGAAGTCATGTTTCGGTTGCCACTTCGAGCTATCACGGAGATGTTATCGCCAGTCTGGCGGAAGAGGTTGGATATTAACTCGGCTTCCTTCTTTTCGTTGTTGCCCCTGCCTATGCCAGCCGAAGTAATCAGCGTGCCGTTGAACTCTCGCTTGGTCTGCAAGTCGAGCACATAGTTTTCGCCGCCCTTGCGCACCTTGGTGATTTTCTCCAGTTCGCTCCGCTTGTCATACACCTTGATTTTGCTCACCAACTTGGCTGGCAGGTTTTCGAGGGCGAGGGTGCTGTTGCCGCCAAAGAAACTCTCGCCATTGACATTGATTTCATGGATGGGAAGACCGTTGTAGGTCATCGTCTTGTTCTGCTTATCGTATTCCAATCCAGGCACTCGCTTCAAGAGTTCTTCGAGGTATGCTCCTTCGGGAGTCTGGAAAGCATTGGCATTGATAACTGTGGTATCGCCCTTCATCTCCACCTCCTTCATGGCAGCAGTAACCACCACTTCGCCGAGGTTGAGCGTCTTAAAGATGGAATCTTCTTTTTGCGTTTCCACAGAGTCGCCATCGCCCTCTGACAAGGCACGACTCACCCTTACTGTATCACTCGACACAGCATAAGAGAAAGCCCTTCCGTCAGGAGAAAGGGAAGACGATGCCCATACATTTGCTATTGTTGAGAAGGACATGAGCAAAAGCACAGACACATAAGCATATCGTAGCCTCATCTTGGTTTGAATATTCAAAATCGGCTGCAAAGGTACGAAAATCGGTGTATAGAGATTAAAAAACTTATGGTATCTAATACAAAAGACAAGTAAAATCCTAATTTTTAGGTATTGTAAAGAAAAGAAAAAGTGCCTATTTTTGCCAAAGCAAAACAATTAAAGACATTTGTATCATGAAGAAAATCGGAATTTTTTACGGTTCCTCCACCGGAACCTGCGAAAGCCTGGCTGAACAACTGGCCGGCGAACTGGGAGTGACAGGCGGCGACGTGCACAGCGCGGACAAGCTGACTGCCGAATTGGCAAATACCTACGACGTGCTGGTACTGGGAACCTCCACCTGGGGCGACGGAGAACTGCAGGACGACTGGTATGATGCCATCAAGGTGCTGAAAGGCATGGACCTGCATGGCAAGGACGTGGCCCTGTTCGGCTGCGGCGATTCGGAGTCCTACTGCGACACCTTCTGCAACGGTATGGGTATCCTCTACGAAGATCTGAAGGACACGGGATGCACCTTCCTGGGCAACCGCGTCAGCACGGACGGCTATTCATTCGGCAGTTCCATCGCCGTGGTGGACGGATACTTCGTGGGCCTCGCGCTGGACGATGTGAACGAAAGTGGCAAGACCGCCAGCCGCATCAGTGCCTGGGCCGCTGACCTGAAGAAAAACTTCTGACCATTTTTCTCTCTTCATCTTTAGCTTTATGAACATGATATCATCCCCCGACATCCTCCCGGCAGACCTGAAAGTGTTTCTGAACCACGTGTACGAGTATAAGAAAGGTGTACGCCGCATGGTGCTCTATACGGTCAACCGCAAGTACGAAGTCTTTGCCACCTCCCGTCTAAGGAGTCAGCACATAGATTTTCTGGTACAACCAGCTTCGGACACGAGCATCAATCTGTTCTTCGGCCGTCCGGAGTGCATTCGGGCCATCCGTTTTCTGGCGGACAGACCGCTCAATCTGCTTTCGCCTGAAGAAGACTTCATTTTGGGAGCGATGCTGGGGTATGACATCTGTGCGCAGTGCGAACGTTACTGTAAACGAAAGAAAGCCTTCTGCTAATAAGGATGGTATAATCTCTCTCGTTCTGTTTCCTTATATACTGAATAATACGTTACAGCTCATTATATTGACTTCTACACCATATATGGAGGTTACGTGCATAAGAATAGAATGAGTATAAATCTTCCCCAACTCATCAATACAGACTTCAAGCCTGTAGCCTTCATACGTACAGGAAAATTAACCAGACTGCAAAAGTAAGGATAAATCAAACAGATTTGTCGGAGCGGCATCCTTTTTTACAAAAAAATAACAGAACTTTCCCAGACAGATTCCTCTCTCTGAGAGGACAAAAAAAGATTCCGCCCTTATCTAACGACAATGGCGGAATCGGACTTGCTTTAGTTCGTAATATATAGAGTAAGAAATTTACTTCAGTTCATTAACCGCTTCTCTGAGCAGCGCTTTGGAATAGTTATCCCCACCAGCGTTCTGCATACTTGTAATACCCTCAATACATACCGATTTCTCGCTGTTGCTAAGCATGTGACCGTACTTCTTGCACATCTCCACGACCTTATAGATGAGGCCTGTATTGAATGTAACATTACTTACATCTTTCGAGCTTGTCAAGAATGCTGCCCTCAGATTCCCAAATACCTTCAGAAAATCCATGCCGTTCGTTATTCTCATGCCGGCATCATCTCCTTTCGCCTTTTGCGGGTTCCGGCCGTACACCTGATAGATTGTGCCTTCCACCCTATTTTCCGCTGCGTCTTCTTTCCACCTGATGGCATAGACATATCTATAAAGATTGTCCTGACTGTCATCAAAAAGCATAATGTTGTAGTTGAAATCCGCTTTCGTCCCGAGAAGAATCTCCTTGTCCGAGTTGACCCCATAACTTATTCGCATCAGGAGCCTATCATCACTCATGCCACTCGATCTCTTGGTAATCTTATAGGCTTGGTCCGCATCCTTATCAAATGCCCTTTGTATGTTGTCCAACACCTTTGCCTTACTTTCCGGAAGACTAAACCCGTATATATAGCAGTAGGAGACGTGCCCGGAGCTGTCCCTTTCCTTGTAGATCTCACTCTTGATATACTGAGCATAACTCTTATTGCCTATCAAATCATCCATAGCCTTGGCAATATTCGTTTGGGCATAGGCGGACGCCGACAGCAGCATACAAGCTACTGTTGCGGCAAGATATCTAAATGTTCTCATAATGGTATGTTTTTTAATAATATTCATTTTCTTCTTCTGTTTCTGTTGCCTCTGTCTCATAATCGACGCCATCCTTAAAGGTCGCTATCAATTCGATCTCCTGATCCTGCTTCTCACACAGTTGATAGAGTTCCCGGAGGCTGTGTTCCTGCTCCTCGCTCATCTGCCACAGCTTTTCCTCCACCATCTGTTTGGCGACGGCCTTGACAGAGTCGCGTTCTGACTGGGCAAGATAGGTCTTGGGCGGCTTCATCTCGTACACCCTTCTCCGGGGCTTGCCTCTTCTCCTGAGTGGCTTTTTAGCCTCCTCCGTCTTCACCGAGTCAGCCGCCAATGAATCCTTCATCACCGGTGTGTCCTCTCCGGGCTCTGCTGCCGACGATTGGGCCATGTCTGCCGTTTCTCCGACAGCCGCATCACCTGTCCGGCCGACTCCCGTCATGATGATCAGTGCAGCAATCGCAGCCGCCACAGCCATGGCCATGGCTACGATCCTGGCCCTGTTGCCACCCGTCCTTGCATGCTGACCTTCTCCGGCCTGCAAGGGCATACCGTCGTCGAACCATGCAAACATATCCTTATATGCCTTCCATTCGGCGTCCACCTCATGCGTACGGAAATATTCTGCGATACGGCTTTCTTCTTCCACCGTAGTCAGACCGTCCATGAATCGCCTTAAGAGCCGTTCAATATCCTTATCCATATTATATCCCCATTCGTTGTTGGAAGTCCTTCAGTATCTTATTTCGTGCCCGTGAGAGTAATGTCGCCACGGACGTCTTTTCCATTCCGAGCAGACGGGCTATCTCTTCATTCGTCTTACGCTCGACCTGCCGCAACCTCAATATCTGATATTCCGTCGGAGGCAGCCCGGCAATCCGCTTCAGAAGCCAAGCCCGGCTTTCCTCCATCTCCATGTCCATGTCCGGAGGAGGTGTCTTATTGTCCAAGAAATCACTTCTATCGTCTATGGATTGCAGTGAGTGACGGCGGTGGATGTCGATTGCCTTATTGCGTGCCATGCACACTGCCAGCTTCTCCATATCTTCCCTGTTGCCGATCTCCCCATGCAGGGTCCACAGCTTCAGCATCACTTCCTGGGCCACATCCTCAGCCTCTTCCTTGCCAACAGAGTACGCAAGAGCCGTGGCTACCGCCTTCGCCCTTGTTGATCTTGCTATTTGTTCGAACTCTGTTTGCCTCATGTCTTGTCTTGTTTGCTCTTATAACGTATGACCGTCTGAATTCTAAACTTGAATTAACTTTTATTAATTATTAAGTTCTGATCCTGATTAGATCACAGACTTTTATTTGAATATTATCTTATTGGCTTGTCCGACACCACCCATCCTCTTGTCGACCTCTTCCAAACCTCTAATGACCGCGGAGAGGAAAAAGAGACCGCAATCAAAGACCGGGCACTATTTTCTGACGGCTTCTCCAATCGGTCATACCACCCTCTCTAAACGCTCATATATATTAACCACCATCACACCTCTACAAATATAGATGCTTCCCAACTTGCTGATTATAAACGTTCTTACGGCCTTACCCCACCCTATAGGCTCTCCCTGCCTCATAAAATTAATACGACTGTCAGACGTGCCATTTGCCGAATATTGTGTAATTTTGTCTCTTGAAATCAAGAATACTGCCCGTTTTAAAGTTATCTGTTCTGGCATGGCAGTATGATTCTCAATAGAACAGTCAGAGAATTTAAGGTAATGATGGATAAGACAAAGGCACGCAATACAGCCTACGAAGAACGTCTTGGCACTGACCGGATGTTGCCACTTGTACTACGAATGGCCTTGCCGTCAGTAGCGGCACAGATTGTAAATCTCTTATACAATCTGGTTGACAGAATATATATCGGTCATATTCCCGGCATCGGTACCCATGCGCTGGCAGGTATCGGTGTCACGGGGTCCGTCATCATTCTCATCTCTGCCTTTTCGGCCATTGTCAGCGGTGGCGGTGCTCCCCTGGCCGCCATCGCCTTGGGACAGGGCGACAGAAAGCGGGCCGGACAGACCCTGGGCAACGGCTTCGTGCTCCTGCTCATCTTCACCCTCCTGACCACTTCCCTGACCTATATCTTCATGGAGCCGCTGCTACTGCTCACGGGTGCGTCAGAGAACACGGTCGGCTATGCAAAAGACTATCTTTCCATCTACCTCCTGGGCACCCTCTTTGTCGAGACCTCCATCGGACTCAACACCTTCATCAACACCCAGGGGCGTCCGGCCATCGCCATGTACTCGGTGCTCATCGGTGCCCTTCTCAACATCGTACTTGATCCGATCTTCATCTTCGTCCTGGGAATGGGTGTCAAGGGTGCGGCACTGGCAACAGTCATCTCGCAGGCATGCAGCGCATGTTGGATCATCGGTTTCCTCACTTCGAAACGGGCCTCGCTCAAGCTGGAGCTCCGATACATGCGCCTTGACAGAAACGTGCTCACCCACATCCTTGCCCTAGGTGTCTCTCCGTTCATAATGTCGAGCACGGAGAGCCTCGTGGGCTTTGTACTGAACAGCAGTCTTGAAAAGTTTGGAGACATCAACGTCAGTGCCCTGGCGATCATGCAGAGCGCCATGCTGGTCGTGAGCGTTCCGCTTGCAGGCTTTGCACAGGGCTTTGTTCCTATTGTCAGCTATAATTACGGGCACAGGGACAAAAACCGCGTAAAGGAATGTTTCAAGATCGTACTGGCGATCATGTTCACCTTCAATTTCGTGATGGTACTGTTCATGGTCCTGTTCCCTTCTTTGGTGGCCGCCGCCTTCACCAGCGACGAGGCACTCATCGGAACCGTACACCGGGCCATGCCCATATTCCTGTGCGGCATGACCATATTCGGCTTACAGCGTACCTGCCAGAATATGTTCGTAGCTCTCGGACAAGCCAAGGTCTCCGTATTCATAGCCTTGCTCCGTAAGGTCATACTGCTCATACCATTGGCCTTGCTGCTGCCGAAGTTCATGGGTGTCACCGGTGTGTTTGCCGCCGAAGGAATATCGGATGCCACCGCTGCCATCCTCTGCACGCTGATCTTCGCTTATCAGTTTCCCCGCATCTTGCGCCGTGTCTGACACCGGCAGCCTTGCCGGAGCGTAAACAGCCATGGGAGGCGGCATCCTACCGGCAGGGCCACCGCATACAGGCAACCGGCTTCCCGGAATTTTCACTATGGACAACCGGCAGGCGCCCAACGGCATAGGGGGAATGCAGTCGCTGTCCGGCCCGATACTCCTCCCGCATACAGAAGTACAGACCATCTCATAAGAATTCAGGACGGCAAAAACGGACTTACTTCTACACACAGCCATCTCTTAGAGCACCTTACCATAACATTAAGGAATTTCCTGAGATGGCATCAACCTTATTCAGACTACCATCTACAGCCTCGACAAGCAGGAACCTCCCTGACTCTACCCTATACATCCCATTTTTACACCATAGCCTGCCAAGCCACCTTATCCCGACGGACTTCTTATTCATCCGACAACCTTACTCAAGGGCAGGCATTCTACCCTTCTTCATTCACCGCATCCCTCTACCTTAATTCGGCATCACTCATCCGCACTGACCAATCAAGAGGAAGTCACTGTCGGTAAAATCAGCTGACACCAGACTCCCGACAGGAGGCTATATCCTATCCCACAACCATCTATGCCATTCGTCGGCAACGAAAAGCCAGCAAGACGAATATTACCAACCCCATAAAATACAAAGTGCTATGAGAAGTTTAAAAATCAAATTCAATTCCGCTACAGGCGAAGGGAAAAGCGACCGTGTCTATTATCTGATTATCCGCAATCCGATGATCCGTTCATCCAAAACCGGCTGCAACAGTTCCATCTATGGATGGGACAGCAATATAAGTGCCTTTGCCTATGACCGGCCATGGGAGAATGAGCAAGACGGAAATGCCGCAGAAGTGCCCGGCCTGTCCAAGCCATCGGCCGACCGGCCCACCTTGTTCCCATTCATGAACAGTCTCATCGCCCAACTCGAACAGATGAACAAGCAGCGCACCTCAGAGACCTACCGCACCACCTTGAACAGCTTTACACGTTTCCGCCAAGGAGCAGACATACTCCTGGACGAGATCGACGCCGACCTGATGCTGCTGTATGAGGCATATCTCCACAACCGCGGGGTCACCCGTAACAGCAGCTCATTCTATATGAGAATACTCCGGGCTGTATACAACCGGGCCGTGGAAAAAGAGCTCACCAACAACCGCTATCCTTTCCGGCATGTCTATACCGGCATAGACAAGACCACCAAACGGGCCATCCCCTTGGAAGCCGTCAAGAAACTGAAAGCACTCGACCTGAGCGACGCGCCGGCTTTAGACCTTGCCCGCAACATGTTCCTCTTCTCATTCTATACACGCGGCATGTCATTCATCGACATGGCCTATCTCGAAAAGAGCAATCTGCAAAACGGGGTTCTCTCCTACCGGCGGCGTAAAACAGGGCAAAAGCTATGCATCCGTTGGGAGGACTGCATGCAGCAGATCGTCGGTAAATATGAGCCATTGTGCTGCGATCCTTATTTATTGCCGATCCTCAAGACGACACACGACAACCGAAACCAATATAAAAGTGCATTGTTCAAGACAAATAAGAACCTGAAGACGCTGGCCCGAGAGATAGGCATATCCGTTCCTTTGACATTGTACGTTGCACGCCATACATGGGCAAGTGTGGCCAAGAGGAAGAATATCCCCATCTCCATCATCAGCGAAGGCATGGGGCACCACTCCGAGACGACCACCCAGATCTATCTGGCATCCTTGAACAGCACCGTGATAGATGAAGCCAACGCACAGATACTAAAAGAACTGCGATGACGAGATCTTGAATGCCAACCGGATAGAGACATGCCAAAAGAGAAATCATTCCCAATGACAGGACACCGATCAGTGCCTCCTCGCCGCCAGTAATGCCAAATGAGATGAGTCTCATAAATTCAGAAGGTCAAGAGCTGTGCTTCAATGGCTATAAGCGCATTGACACACAGCTTTTTTATACCATTTCTGAATCCTATCAATCGACTATTATGTGCAGGATAGTACCTGTTTCGGGAATAGCATATATCGCAAACCTTAGCTTTATGCCATTGCAAGGACTCGTCCAAAGTCTGCCGTCAGACATGCGACATCCTCTGTACCTCTAATGATCAATTGGGATGAAACAAAATAATCGCGATTTCCTTGCTTATATAAGCCGTTTTATCTAAATTTGTGAAAAACTTAAGATATATGATATTATCAACTACTCCGACCATAGAAGGTCATACCATAAAGGAATATAAAGGTGTCGTAACCGGCGAGACCATCATCGGCGCCAACTTCATAAAAGACTTTTTCGCAGGCATCCGTGATGTCCTGGGCGGTCGCTCCAAAAGTTATGAGAAAGTTCTCGCAGAAGCAAGAGAAGAATCCATGCGGGAAATGCAGGAACGTGCGTTCATGCTCGGTGCAAATGCCATTGTCGGAATTGACATTGACTATGAGACCGTCGGTGAGGGAAACTCCATGCTGATGGTGGCAGTAAGCGGCACTGCTGTCAATATCTGATCTACGGCAAAGTTCTTCCGGACCGGTTGGTCAACATCTTACCGAACCGGAACGCTACGAAAACCATCTGACGTGCACCCCTACCCTTGTGGAGGAAAGAGAGAAGTGCCGGCAACTGACACTTAGCAAAAACACACCTTGACAAGACGAGGAAAAAGGGGCGATAGCTTATCTCAGCTCATAAGTCGGCATCCTAATACAAAAACGGAGAGCATAATTCCATGCTCCCCAACTTCTCCGTGTGCCTTCTGCTTCGTCAAGGGGTCAATGCGCCAATGACAATGTGACCGTTACTATCCCCTCTCCCAGGGCCGACTTCAATCCGCTGCCATCGACATTATCTATCTTGCCCAGACGGGTCAAGCTCCACACATTGGCCGCATAGTAGATAACAAAGTACCTGCCTTGATAGAGAATGAGATCTCCCGGGGCTGTCTCTATCCGTTCGTCACAACGCGGAAGGGCAGTATCCAACGGACCGACTTTCTCCATACCGCCATAGTCTTCCATCCTCACAGTAATATCCCCTTTGGCAAGCTGCTCCTTCAGGGTCCGGGCAGACCGGTTGTCCGCTAATGTAGCGGTGAAAGTCTTATCTCCATTAACCGTCAATCTTATGATATTCTGTTCCATATATGTATTATATGTATGGTCAACGACTCTTTGTCGCGCATAAACCCCTGCCACGGCAGCGACAAGCATCCATACCGAAACGACAAGCCATCTGTTCATCAAGCTACTTGATATAAACTATTAATCCTAATCGCGCTCAACCGCCGGCACCTGTCTTATAGACTATCCGACATCTTTCTTCTCCTTAGCGGACATGTGCTGTCCGTCATGCTGTCTTGACGCAGCCCGGCTACGCCTTCGACAAAGATCACAAGCCGATTGTCCGAAAATAGCAGGAAATCCATCGGTTCCGAATGACCAAGGGAAATCAAAGAACAAACTCCTAAAAGACGATAACGCCCTTGGACTGATCTCCTTTGGATAATAGTAGCCCCTCCTGGCGAGAAAGGCAGGAGGGGCTACCGATTTTTTACTTATATGACTCCTTATAAACATTCACGATGTCCTCATCGCTCATCTTTACGCGGTCGCTGGTGTACATGATGCCCATCACCTCACGTGAATTGCGCATCAGCGTCTCCAGCTCATCAGGCTTTATGCCATAGTCGGACATCTTCAGGTCGGCCACGCCACACGCCTCCTGCAGACGGGTAAGGGCTGTCAGGAAGTCCTCAGGCTTCGTAGCCTCAGGCATGCCCATCACCTGTGCCATACGGACGAAACGCTCGTCGCAGGCATGATGCTCAATGAAATACTTATAATAAGCCTTGCTGATCATTATCAGACCGGCACCATGAGGCAGAGCCGGATGATAAGCGGAAAGGGCATGCTCCATGGCGTGCTCACTGGTAATGAGCGTCAGGCACATCACCGCACCGGAGAGCGTGTTGCCCCATGCCACATGCGTACGGGCTTCCATGTCCTTGCCATCCTTCACCGCACGAGGCAGATACTTGGCCAGATGCTCGATGGCTGTAAGGGCATACATGTCACTCATCAGATTGGCACCTCCCGCAATATAGCCTTCCGTACTGTGGAACAAGGCATCAAAACCCTGATAGGCCGTGAAGGCAGGCGGCACCGTGGCCATCAGTTCGGGATCGACGATAGCAAGCACGGGGAACAGCGACACGTCACCGATAAATGCCTTCTCGAAAGTATCCTCCTTGGTAATGACTCCCGAATTGTCCGTCTCCGATCCTGTCCCGGCCGTAGTCGTAATAGCCACGATGGGCAGAGGGCGCACAGCTATGGGATGACCCTTGCCCGAGCCGATGGTCACATAGTCCCACAACTCCCCTTCATTCGTCGCCATCACGGCGATGCCCTTCGAGCAGTCCATCACACTGCCACCTCCGAGAGCGACGAGGAAATCGCATCCGTTCTCACGTGCCGCCTTGGCACCGGCATTTACATCGGACACGGTAGGATTGGGCGTCGCACCGGCAAATACGACAGTCTCCACGCCAGCCTTGTGCAACTGCTCCTCCGTACGCGCGAGATAGCCGTTGGCACGCGTCGACTTGCCATTGGATATAACGATCAACGCACGCTTGCCCGGGAGGGGCTGCTCACTCAATCTGTTCAACATCCCAACTCCAAACATGACACGGGTCGGGACATACATGTCATACATAAGATTTGTTTTCATAGGGTCGATTTTTTTATTTTTATCCAGTACAAAGATAGTGCTTTATCATCAAAGTATCCTACCTCAAATCTCTATAATTGTACCTATCTTACAGAAAAATAGCCTTACCGGCTTTATTTACGCTCCTTCACCACGGCTAGACACAATTGTCCCGCAAACCCCATCTTTACACGACACCGCCATTCGGCGACAATCTTATCAAGACAGAATTTGCGGGACAACCATTTGTCATACCTCAGGCCCATACCATAAGGATCCGCCGGGAAATCCGGAAAGGTCCGTCATGTCGGGCTGCATCACTTATTCTCAGCGCTGTTCTTCTCGAGCCACTGCAGGCGGCGCATATCGGGCAGATGCTTGATGGAGAAATTCTCAAACGAAGCCTTGAAGCCGTTGCCGTCAGGACAAGCACCCATCATACCGACCATGACAGGATGGTTGTCCTGCAGCCATGCATTACGCATCAGCGTATAGTTCTTGTCATCGAACGAATAGAAGATCTCTACTGCGTCGAGACGTCTCACAGCCTTGATCCAGATGAACTTAACCGGCTTGTCCAAAGAGATGATGCTCCAGTCGCTCGTGTGGTGGGTCACTACGGTACTCAAATTATACTTACCATCGACAAACTCAATGCCGGCCTTTATGTAGTTCTCGTGATCCAAGCGAATCATCAGACCTGCCTGGTCGAAACGTGCCTTGTAATCGCCAGACACCTTCACCTTCACCTCGAACTCACCGCCACGTACCGTGTAGAAGAACGGTGCGTCATCCACGGTAAAGCCATAATGCGAGATACGCCAATAGTCCGTGTGAGGCGTGACATCCATGACCAGGGCATTGTCTTTCACCTCCCACTGTTCCGGTTCATTGAACCACTGCATCTTATCTAACGACTGTGCCTGGCTGGCTAAAGATACTGCAAACATAGATCCGCATAAAAGCATAAACCTTTTAATAGACTTAATTACCATAAAAATCATTCTTTTTAATTAACTTTGCAAAGATAAGATATCGCTAGAAACCGCGCAATAATCATAAATAACCATTTTGTGACTATATGAAGACCACCATAGATATATTAAACAAGGAATTCTCCGCACAGAATTTCTCTCACGAACCGGCTTATGGAAGTATGGCAAGCGAATTCATCGACATGGCAGCCAACTATGCAAGGATAGAAAATGCCATCGCCGTACTGAGTGACTTGCGTACCAACATAAGCCATATCTTCTATGGTGGCTTTGCGCATGTATTCGGGCTGGGCAAAGACATGAAAGAAGGCATGGTGCACTCTATTTGGGAAAAGGAAATCTTCAACCGGATCCATCCCGATGATCTGGCAGGCAAGCATCTGCAGGAACTGTGCTTCTACCATTTCGTCAAACGACAACCGGGGAAAAAACGTCCCGACTATTATCTGATGAGCAAGCTGCGGATGAAGACGGCTACGGGCAGCTACATACCCGTATTGCATCGGATGTTCTACATCTACAGTGCCTCACACGAGACCTTATGCCTTGCCCTCTGCCTGTACACCCCTCTGACCATAGACTTTCCCTCCAGATGTATCATCGTCGATTCCTCCGACGGTCACACCATAGAACCGGAGAAGCAGAACAACGAGGACATTCTGTCGACGAGGGAGAAACAGATCCTGGGCTTCATCGACAAAGGGTTGACAAGCAAGGACATCGCCGAATTGCTGTGCATCAGCATCAACACGGTAAGCCGGCACCGACAGGGCATCCTGGGAAAGCTACAGGTGAAAAACTCCATTGAGGCGTGCAGAATAGCAAAAGACCTGAGGATCATCTGAAGCCCATACCACATCCTTCAAAAACCTTGATCCTGCAACCGTCCTTCCATACAACTAAAAATACGATCCGTCCCAAATCCATAATCACAGTAGAGAATCCCCTACCTACTCATAGGGGAAACAGCTATGTGTGAGCCCACATTTTTGCCTATCTTTGCAACAGGAAAAGACAAAAGACCCGAAACAGAAGCCGGGCCGGAAACGAAATTAATAACCATTAAAAGATAGGAGACTACACAATGAGAACGCTTAAATTATTATCCCTGATGATGCTTCTTACACTGACTTGTGTAACGACAGAAGCCTCAACTGCAGCGGAAACTGCATATACCACACAGCTGAAAAACAAGAAGCACGCCAAAAAAGAACCACACAAAAAGGTCACATCTCACAAGAAGATCACGACCAACCGGCCGAGTGGCGTCGTGGTTCACTACAACCACAAACCTTACCTCTACTCTCACGGATACTACTATTGCCAGCGGAACGGCAGGTACGTGAAGGTGAGACCATCCATAGGAATGATTGTTCCCAGCCTGCCCTCGGGCTACACTACCGTTCACCGCTCACACGGCAAGACGAACTATGCTTTCGGAGGCGTGATCTATGAAAAGGTGCTCTCCAACGGAGCGACAAGATTCAAGATCGTCGGCTTCATGTAAACGGACATCCGCAAAAAGCCGGACCGGAGAGACCCATAAGGAATAGAAAAGAAGCAAATCCTGACAATCGACAACAAAAGAGTGGCCCAGGCAAGAATGATGACGTGAAGGATAAAGGCCACCTTTTAAGAGAATAGCTCTGCCGGACTCTATAAAGAGCTTGGCAGGGCTATTTTAAGTCAGATTACAGAATGATGGAGGAAACAACAAGGCAGATCTATGCCCTGCTTTTATAGCTTGTAGTATGAATCACATCCCGCACCTGATCTAAAAAGAATGACTTTTTTGACATAACCAAAAAGCCTCCGATGATCCATATCACCATAATCTATTAGTAAAGGCAGGGACAAAGTCTCGAATAGCAACCTTTGGGCATTAGGGTTTACCTTCACTAATGAAGACTCTATCCATCGCTGCATTTATGCCACCTCCCGTCCATATGTCAGGAACATAGGAAACGTGGCCCGCTGAACCTATATTGCTTTTTTCGGGCACGTAGGAACCGAATCCCTGCCATACGTCCGACCTAATTTCTCTCCCAGAAAATAAACGGCCAGCACCAACAAAAGACATTCTTTAAAACGGAGACTATGTATGGAATCGTATTATTTTTATTTATACACAATGAGCATAGGAAGATGAATATCCATAAGCATAGCACCGCCCTATCACAATACTGATCCGAAGAGGCTGAGATAAAGGCTGCCATGGAAAAGGATGGGGGTATGCCATCCTTTTCCATGGCTCAAGATAATAACACGATTATTCGCAATAGTAGTTACAAATATATCATATTCTTATACTTCTCAAAATCTATAAGACAAGAACGAGGTAATCTTCTATATTACTTACATCGTTGCTCTTTTAAGAAATACATCATTTCTCCCCTCTCAGCAGGAAATAGCCAATCACACCACCCAATATCGAGGCGGCAAAGATGCCGAGCTTGGCCTGAATGAGGAAGGCCTCATTGACAAAGGCCAGTGTGGAGATGAACATGGACATCGTGAAGCCTATCGAGGCAAGGAAGCCGACACCCATAAGACGACGCAGCGTCATGGAGGATGGTGCCTTCGCTATCTTCAGACGGGTCAGCACAACCGTAGACAGCACGATACCCACGGGCTTGCCTATCAGCAGACCCAGCATTACGCCCAGCGCGACATTATTGGCCATTACGGTATCAAAGCTGATGCCATCGAAAGAGATGCCGGCATTGGCCAATGCGAATATCGGCATGATGACGAACGACACCAACGGATGCATGGAGTGCTCCAGACGCTGGAGGGGCGGGATGGCATCACGCGAGTCACCTATCATACGGTCGATGATCTCTACCTGATCATGCTCAAGCGTAGACACATCATTCGGCTTTGCCGCCTTGAAGCGGTTGATGAGTTTAGAGGCACGTGCCAGATATACCGACTCTGGTATGCGTGCGTCGGCCGGTATCATAAAGGCTGCCAGCACGGCTGCGATGGTGGCATGGATGCCCGACATAAGGAACGCGATCCACACACCGCCAATACCCAGAACGCCATAGAAGATCACATTCTTGACGCCAAGCTTATTGGCTATGAACATCGCCAGAAGGAACACGACGCCAAGGGCAATGCTGGCAAACGAGATCTCAGAGGTGTAAAACAAGGCTATGACAAGCACCGCGCCAAGGTCGTCGACGATGGCCAGCGTAGTAAGAAACACCTTTATCGCCAACGGCACCCTACTGCCCAATACATACAGGATGGCCAGCGAGAAAGCAATGTCCGTAGCCATCGGAATGCCCCACCCGCTTGCCGTCTCACCTCCGGCATTGAGAGAGAAATAAATCAGGGCCGGCACAATCATCCCAAAGACCGCAGCGCCAATAGGCAGGATCGTATTGCGCACATCAGCCAACTCCCCACCGATGAACTCGCGCTTGAGCTCCAGTCCGACGACAAAGAAGAACATGGACATCAGTCCGTCATTGATCCAGTGATGAAGATTGTAATAGAGATAGTTGTCGTCATTGAATACAAAACCAAACTTATGCTCAAAAAGATGGAAATAGCTGTCGCTCCATGGCGAGTTTGCCAATATAAGGGCAATGACAATGCTGATGCCGAGCACGATGCCTCCCGACTTCTCCTGATTAATAAAATGCTGCAGAGGCATTATCAGTCTGTGATTGATGGTGTCTTGATATTGTCTCATCATATACTTAAAATTTTAATTTCTTGTCCATCGTCGTGATATACGACATCCCATTTTAGGATTTGTCATCCTTGCTGACAAATTTACGGAAAATCATTGGAACAACCGACAGAAAATCCAAGATTAATACATTTGTCATCTGATGCCTATCCCATCCGATACAAAAAACCTCAGGCGGGATGACAGTCAGAAAGATGCTCTCGTCTGGTCCATAATACGATAGTCTATGGTCGCAGATTTTATCGTGACGGTTGATCTCCCCTTCTTTCCCAATGCCTATAGTTAATCGTCCCTTTAAAAGCCCACTTTGTGAAATATGATATAGTTGCCATAACAAGGAAAATCCCCAATTGTCCAATATGACAATTGGGGATTTTCCTTATGACGTACCTTTTAACTCAGACACTTGGTTCTAACCGCAGGGTATGTAATACCGCTTACAAAGATACATCATGTTTTCTGCAATTCTTGTACTATTTCATATACTTTTTATTGTCTCATACCATAATAGGAAATATGGCTGATATGGAGCGGTTTGCTTCAACTCCCGCTTCTGTCATACCCAATAACCCTTGCAGCCGAACAGTTCCATTGGGTCAATATGGCTTTGGAATTTTTGGCTACTCTCAATAACATTCTCGTTGGGAGTAATCTCGAAATCTGTTTTCCATATAAACAATGTATAGATAGTAAATGATGCTACAAATATAGCCATAACACTAAGAAAATACAAATTCTAATTCCCCAAAACTATTTTTCTTGTTATAAACAATATAAATTTGTATATTTGTGGCAAAATAATATATATTATAAGTTTAGGATAAAACATGGTATTCGTAATAAAGGCAAGACGATTTGTCGACCTAAGACAAAAGATTAGTTGGAAAGGACAAATACCAATTCGTATATTCTTAACTATTTATAATTGTTATTGTAGGATAGCTTATGTTTATAACGAGTCTTTCTGCAGAGTTTACCATTTATAATATTATAAAAAATAGTATTATGAAAAGTCTGATATTCGCAATTATTCATTACAGCGGAACAGCTTAGATACTAAGCGATTATCGCAAATAAAATCCAGACGAGCATTTTAGGAAGGCAGATAGAACAATTTGTAACTTTTAATTTGAGATAAATGGTTAAGACTTTTATCATAGCTGCGGTAATGTTATTTTGCTCCGTCCCTCTTAGTTGGGGACAGACGCAAAAACAAATCAGCGACAGCATTGCTGATACACTGACACTTGACGAGGTTGTGGTTCTTCAGAAACTTGTAAAGCACTCCGTACAAAAGGACATTTACACCATATCTTCAAAGATAAGGGAACGTTCATACAGTGCAATGGACATATTGAAGAATCTGCCAGGTGTTAATATAGATAATTTGTCCCAACAGATTAGCGTAAAAATGGACAATAGGGTTGTCATTTTGGTCAACGGCATGGAACGCCCTAAAGAATACGTACAGTCATTAACTACCGAGCAAATATCAAAAGTAGAAATTCTGAATGTACTTCCTAAGAAATATAGTCTGTCAGGAATGAGATACGGAATAAATATCATAACAAACGATATTATAGGACATCATGTAAATCTCCAAAATTTCCTCATGTATTCTCCAATGCAAAATGGCAACAACGATATTGCCAATATTCAGCCTCGCGCAAGCTATATGTATATTGGGAAGAAACTCAAACTTGATGCAAGTTACGGTTATGCTAATATCCATTGGAACTACCCTATTACTTACCAGCGTGTGATCGGAACTACAAATGAAATATCACAGGGTGTTTCGACTAAATCACCCAATGATTTCAATCTACAAAGAATGAATAACATAAATCTTGGACTGGATTATTCGTGTGGGAATAATAGCGTTATTTACTGGCGTTCATCTTTTTCACATGCTAATGAAAGTCAGTTTGACAGAATTTCATTCTATGATGCAAATTCATCAAGTCTTTTACTGAACGATGAATACTTTGGCAATTCAAGCAAATACAATGACATTAAGCAAACCATAGGCTATAACGGGAAAATCAACAATCGCTTGTCACTGTCCGCAAGCATCAACTATAACTATCGACGAAATGTCATAAATAGTATATATCAGGATGAATCCAACAGCTCCACGGACAAATATACCAACAAGAAGTCCTACTTCATGGGCTATCTTAGTGGGGACTATGCCTTGTCGGAAAATATTTCCATCAATGGTGGATATTCTTTTATGTGGAACAAATATCACTCTACTGCGCATGAAGGCACTCTTTCGAGCAATATCTTCAGACTTCATGATTTATTCTCATATATTAATGTGACTTTAGGAGAAAGAGTCTCTATCCATGCAGGTCTGAATTTTGAGCATTTCACAAATAATAGTCAGACTCAAAATGCACATTACACGAAGGTCTTGCCTACTTTACAGATAGCCTACAGCCCTTATGAATGGTTACAGTTAACGGGTAATTATGACATGCAAATGACTTATCCTAATCAAAGTCAATTGTCGGAGATTAGTTATCAAATAGGCTATAACATATGGTCTAAAGGAGTATCAACATTGAAGCCAACCCAAATCAGCGTATATTCCTTTCAAGCTACCCTTTGGGACAATCTGATGATTGGAATAGGTTATGAAAATAAAAGTGATAATATATCAAGCATGTATTGTCAACAGACTTCCGGGATAAATAAGATAATGGTTAACAACCGATTGTCTTCATGGTCGTTCATGGCAATGTATGACTGGCAAATCTTACACGGATTATCCTTTAATAATAGCATAAATATTGAACGCGATAAGCTCCATTTCGACTCTGGCAACAGGGCTTATACTAATGTTATTGTCAACAGCCGACTGGATTGGGTTATACCGAAAGCAAATCTTGCAGCCTCACTTGAATACTCAAAAAATCTTGTCCGTAATCCGTTAGTGCAAGGATATAATGAAACAGGACAAGATTTATGGGAGATTTCATTGCGGAAGAGTTTTTTCAATAAACGCTTGAATGTGTATTTGGATTATTGCCCACCCATTCGCTTATTTACGCATGATAACCAAAAGAGGGTCATAGATACATCATTTTATAAAGAGACTCAGAGCCTAAATCTACATACGTATGATAACTTAATCATGGTGCGGTTGATATTCAATCTTCATCATGGTGCGAAAGGTAAGTTCCATAAGTCGTCTAATAGCAAATTCATTAGTGAAGAAAAGAACGGAAGAGGACTATTATAGTTCTCGGTTGTTTATATTATTAACTTTAAAATTAAAAATTATGGAAGATTTTGATTTTCTTTCTGAGATCCAACAGCTTAAAGTAATGGGTGGAGCAAATGTCAGGTCAGAGAGTGACTCTGATTTGACAATTTGGATTTGTGGTGGTGGAAATAAGTGAAAAGACTGCAAACGCTATTGTGAACCTTCATTATAGAGCTTGAAAAATGTCTGTGTTACCACAAACATTTCCTATTTACTATTGAGGGTGTGTCAAAATTCCGGCACGCCCTT
>ULLE01032203.1_pt1 | contig 30154 bp, 16 predicted proteins | sample 1951331 | NCBI WGS metagenome assembly ULLE01 (sample SAMEA4835518, study PRJEB28245) | human gut metagenome | biome: gut microbiome; material: fecal sample | place: Denmark | collected 2008
TCATTTTGTGCTGAAAGATGCTTCTACTGAGCAAAATAACAACAAGGCAGCAAATAATATGGAGCGCCGTTTCGCTTTATATAAAAATGAAGATGATGCACCATTTCTTGAAGTGGTAGACGATGAGCTGAATATCTATTTCACTTATGAATTAATGGAGAAAGGTACGAAACAAGATGCGCTAATGGAAGAGGCATTTGCAGCCATTTCTACTTGTTGTCCGGAAGACTTTCTCGAATTGCTTACTTATGACAAGAAAAAAGGCCGTACACTGCTTGAAAAGCATCTTACGGACTACACGGCGAAAAATTCTTTCGACTACTTTATACACAAAGATCTTGGTGGCTTCTTACGTCGTGAACTCGACTTCTATATCAAGAATGAGGTGATGCTTCTCGATGATCTTGACGCCAAACACATAGAGCACCAGCTGGGCATGATAAAAGCCATCAAACTTATTGGCGAAAAGATCATTCGGATGTTAGCTCAATTGGAGGACTTTCAAAAGCGTCTATGGTTAAAGAAGAAGTTCGTGGTGCAATGTGATTATTGCATCACGCTCGATCGCGTTCCTGAAAGTTTATACCCGGAAATCATTGCCAATGACCAACAGCGTAAGGAATGGGTTAAGCTTTTCGCTATCAATGAAATCAAAGGGGATGTCATGCACGAAGGCTATTCGGAACCGCTGACAGAGACATTCCTCCATCAAAATCCTTTCCTTGTGCTTGATACAGCTTTTTTCTCAACAGAATTTAAGCACAAGTTAATACGTAGTATAGAAAATATCGATGAGCAATGTAATGGATTATTGATAAATAGTGAGAATTTTCAAGCATTGAATTTATTGCAAAACAAATATACAGAAGAAGTGGATGGAATATATATAGACCCTCCATATAATACAAATGCGTCAGAAATTATCTATAAGAATGGTTACAAAAATAGTACGTGGGCAACTTTAATAAATGATCGTATACTAATTAGCAGGAAATTATTAAAGTCAGATTGTCTTATATGTGTGACAATAGATGATTTCCAGCTTCATGAATTGTTTTATATTCTTTCAAATATATATGGACGTGATAATCATATTGGAACTGTAAGTATTAAGAATAATCCACAAGGAAGATCAACTATTACAGGTTTTCAATTATCACATGAATATGGCCTTTTTTTTGGAAAAGCTAATGCTAAAGTGAATTCATTGGAAAGAAATAAAAATCAATTATCAAGATATGGAGAAAGAGACGAAAAAGGGCCATATGAATGGAGGAATCTAAGGGCACAGTATAGTCAAGAGTCTCAAAAGATGATATATCCTATTTTTATAAAAAAGGATTGTTCTGACTTTAGATTACCAAATATGGTTTGGAATGAAACAACGAAATCTTATCAATTAAATGAAAATATATCTGATAATGAAATTATGTCATTACCAATAGATGAAAGTGGTCGTATGCGAACCTGGAAATATTCAATAGAAACTCTTATAAAGATGAAAGATTCTAATGAATTAGGAGTTAGACTTGATCGTATTGGAAACCCTGCAGTTTATTATAAAGGACGTATGCGTAATGAAGGTATGCAACCTTTCACCATATGGGACAAACCAGAATATTCTGCATCTACTTTTGGAGCAAACATCTTAGCAGATATATTAGGTAGTAATCTCTTTAGTTATCCTAAATCTATATACGCAGTAGAAGATACATTAAAGATAGAATCTCACAATAACAAAGCATTGTTTTTAGATTTTTTTGCAGGATCTGGAACGACCGGACATGCTGTTATCAGTTTGAATCGGAAAGATCATGGTAAACGTAAATATATTCTCTGTGAAATGGGATTATATTTTGACAACGTTACTCGTACTCGTATTGAAAAAGTCATTTACTCATCAGATTGGAAAGATAAGAAACCCGTATCTCGGAACGGCATTAGCCAATGTTTCAAATATATCCGTTTGGAGCAGTATGAAGATACGTTAAATAACCTTCAATTGCAACAGTCAAAGGGATTGTTTAAAGATGGGTCTGAGTTTAAAGAAAGCTATATGCTTAGCTATATGCTCGATACAGAAACACGTGATTCCCTTTTGAACATTAAAATGTTCGAGAATCCGTTTACCTTCACCATCAAGACCACAAAGGACAATGAGCTGGTAGATACTCCCGTGGATATGGTGGAAACTTTTAACTATCTGATAGGATTGAATGTGGAGACAGAGAGCTGGTATGAAAATAGCAATGTATGTGTTGTGACCGGTCGTACACACAAACAAGGAGATAAGACTCTTGTGATCTGGCGTAATTGTAAGGAGATTGATAATGAGAAACTAAATCGTTTCTTTGAAAAGATGGATTTTCGGACAAAGGATTCTGAGTTTGATGTGATCTATGTAAATGGCGACAATACTCTTCCCAATCTTCGTCGAGACGAAGAAAGCTGGAAAGTGATCCTAATTGAAGAAGAATTTCAAAAACGCATGTTCGATCTAAACTAATGATTATGTCACTACAAGAACGAAATAATATAAAGAAGCCTGCAAAGCTACAAGAATCCCTCGTGCTATTTAAATTCTTTTTGAGTTTATTTGGCTGCAAGGATTTTGAAGCTTTCAGCAGAGATCTTAAGGACCCTGCTTTAGAAGGCGTGAATGATGAGGGTGTATCATATTTGCATATTGCCTTAAAGCAACATCTCTATACTGATCATGGCATTTCAGAGCAGCAAATGATGGAGTATGACCAGAATATAATTCATCATACACGCGAAATAAATGAACATCGCAATGACAAGATCCAATGGAAGTACTATCAATATTTGGCATTACTTTTTACAGAGATATATCTTGACAGATATTTCTCCGATAAAGAAAAATTACTTCGAGATATCAATGACTTCTTAGTCAACGATTTTAATCTGCGTCCAGAAGCATGGCATGGTATAACCCAATTCACAGAAGACGACCTGAACAAGCTCGCCTTTTGGTGTGCCACAGGCTCTGGAAAGACCCTAATGCTTCATATCAACATCAAGCAATACTTGTATTATGCTAAAAAATACAAGGCGAGAAAGTTGAATCGCATCATTATCCTCACACCCAATGAAGGACTGAGCAATCAGCATTATAAAGAGCTGGAAGAGTCGGGATTCCACGCAGAAATATTCATCAAGGATCACCGTTCACAATTGTTCAATGGAGAAAATGTAATTTACCTTATAGATGTCAATAAACTTGCCGTAAGTGATGGCGACAAGACGGTAGCAGTAGACAGCTTTGAAGGTAACAACCTTGTGTTGGTTGATGAAGGGCATCGTGGAAGTGGCGGAGATGTATGGAAACTTTATCGAAACAAACTGACACAGAAAGGATTTTCGTTTGAATATTCCGCTACCTTTGGTCAAGCGATTGCTGCTCAAAACGGTAACAAACGGGAAATGCTGCTCCAAGAATATGGAAAGGCAACCCTTTTCGACTATTCGTACCGCTATTTCTACAACGATGGTTATGGCAAGGACTATCGCATTATGAACATGGCATCATGGGACGATGAGGAACTTTTCAATATGTATCTTACAGCCTATTTACTGTGTCTGTATGAGCAGACATTAGTCTATCAGGCAACGCCATTGATAAGAACTCGCTTCTTGATAGCCAAGCCCCTTGGCATATTTGTCGGTGGCTCCGTAAAGGCTGTTCGCACGGACAATAAACGTAAGGTCAGTGACGTTGTGCAAATCTTGCTATTCCTGCAGAATTTCGTAGAAAACCCACGAGAATTTTGTGGCTATATAAAACGCTTGCTAAATCCTAATGACGGCATAAAGAATGTCCGAGGGTATTCCCTTTTTGCCAACAGCTTTCAGATGACCAAGCAGGGCTTGCATGCTGGTGAAGAAGATGCTTTTGCTGAGACCACTTATAAAAAAATGCTTGAAACGATTTTTCATAGTGGTATTGTCGGCGCGCATCTTCATATTGATAAGCAAAAGGGTGGAGATGAAGAGATCGGACTTCGTATAGGAAACTCTGATTATTTTGGCGTAATCAATGTAGGTGACAGTGCAAGTTTGTTGTCGTTGTGTGAAAAAAATGGATTATTATGTGAAACCAAGGAGTTTGGGAACATATCTCTTTTCAACGAAATTAACAATGAGGACTCTGGCATCAATATCCTTATAGGTTCTAAGAAATTCAATGAAGGCTGGAGCAGCTGGAGAGTGTCAGTTATGGGGCTAATGAATGTTGGAAAATCAGAAGGTTCTGAGATAATCCAGCTTTTCGGACGTGGCGTGCGCCTAAAAGGATTTCAATATTCCTTGAAACGAAGCACTAAATTGGATACCAGCTTTAGTCCCGGCAAGTTACCCAAGGGATTACGAGAGATTGAAACGCTTAATGTATTTGGCGTGCGGGCAGATTATATGGATGCCTTCCGGAAATATCTTGAAGATGATGGACTTCCTGCAAATGAAGAAGTTTATGAAACCATAAATATCCCGACCACCAATCTTTTGGGTACATCCAAGCTCAAGATTGTAAGATTGAAACAGGGATATGACTTCAAGAAACAGGTTGTCGTTCATCCTTTAGAAATGCTGGACCAAACTTATGTTAAGTTGGATTGGACTCCAAAAGTAGAGTCCATCTATAGTGTTGGTTCCAGAGTTGAGACGGCTGTCCTTACCCATACGGAAAAATTAAAAGAACAGCATCTCAAGCTTCTTAACTGGAACAGAATATTCTTTGCACTGCAGCAGATGAAGAATGAACGTAGCTGGTACAATATGGAATTGAGCATGGACATGCTTAAGGCATTGATGCTGAATCCTAAGTGGTATGAACTGTCAATACAGCAAGCGGACATGGAGTTTCACGACTTCGGACATGACGTAAATAGATGGGAAGAGATAACCATAGCCTTGCTGCGAGCATATATTGACAAGGCCTATAAATTGCTTAAAGGTAAATGGGAGGCAAAATATATGGAGTCTGTTTATATTGACGCCAATGACCCCAACTTCTTTGAACAGTATGCAGTAGAGGTCCGTAAAGATCAGGAAGAATGGATTGAAAAACTCAAAGAGCTAAGGGAACAGATTTTATCTGGCAATTTCGACTCCGATTTCCAAATATATGGAAATTGGATTCAAGCTGTGCATTTTGACCGTCATCTATATCTTCCTCTGCTAAGTTTACGCGATACTGACTCGACAGGTAAGAAAATCCTACGTGATGAAAATACCAACGAACCTCTTATTAAGATTTCGCCCGTTGCCCTTAATGTTGGAGAAACTACGTTCGTAAAGGACGTTCGTGAATATTTCTTCAATCATAAATGTGATAAACTTTCAGGAAAGGAAATTTATCTATTGCGTAATGAGAGCCGCAAAGGAATCGGCTTCTTTGAAGCAAATAATTTCTATCCTGATTTTATCCTATGGGTCAATGATGGAAGGCTACAACACGTGACCTTCATTGATCCTAAGGGTATAAGGAATCTGAAAGGATTAAATGATCCCAAAATCCAGTTGTATAACTTGTTGAAGGATGAGATACAGCCTACCTTAAATGATGATAGTATTATCCTTGATAGTTATATTATCAGTAATACAGATTATGAGGATGTTAGCTTTTGGGGTACAAAACCTGAGTTTACAGATAGTCATGTAATATTCCAATCAGACAGTAATTATCTGGACGTTTTGTTTAAAAGCATTTTAGCCTGAGCTGCTGGTGGAGTTAGATGTACAACAATAAGAGGATCCGAATATAAGCCAATTGCTTATATTCGGATCTTTTTTTTACTAATAGTGCTCTGAGCATATTAGAAATATTCAAACCGAAACAATACCATTTCTCTTACTTTAAAAATGGCAATGCTTCGCACAGTAATCTGCTAAAGCTCATAAAAAACAACCAAAATCTTGATCGGACTGAGATGTTTGTAAATATCAACTAGTTTATCCCAAGGCACGTAGTTTTTTCTGTAAAAACCAAGTGATAATGCCACAATAGGAATAATATTTTTCTTTTACATCTTCTCCATCTTTCTCGGAGTGTTTTTCGCTGTATTTACTTAAATAACGCTCCAGCGTATTTTTATCCCAACTCTTTTCTCTCTTACAATCTACGTTGATTCGGGTGATTACTTCAATTAACATAGTTTTCCTGTTTTTCTTAAGTAATTCTGTATTTAAATTCAGAATCTCATTTATCTCCTTATCATATTGTTCATTGGTAGACAATATGGTTCCATCTGAACGGTATTTGATGGTTTTTATAAACTGTTGATCAAGTGGAGTAAATGAAATATCCTTTGCCCCCTTTAATCTATCACAGTGATCTTCCGTTCCAATATGACCGGGACAACAGACCACCATATTCGTATATTCTAACTTCAAATCATCATGCAGTTCCCTGCTTTTTATATGTTCCACCCGATGATCCTCATCCGTCAAGACATAATTATTGCCATCTTTCTTATACAATCTATCCCTTACAGGAATTCTGCGCATACAATAGGCACATATATATCCCTGCTCTTTCAAAAGCGATTGGACTAACTCCGGAATGGCCTGATAATCTACCCCGGGAGTGTTGCGATACTCAGTCCACTCTTTCGGTTCTTTATTTTTTGTAATCAGAATCATAAGGCTTGTTTATTCCATGAATGAAATTAATGCTTCAACTCTTGTTAATTCAGGATCTCCGCTAGCAATATTCTGCCCTAACTCTTTCAACAATTCCCTTGCCTTCTGGACATTCCCCTTATCTATTAAATCTAATATTTTCTTAATGCCTGCATTGACTTTCAAATCTCTAGAGGGTTGTCCCATATATGTTTCAATAATTGTTGAGGCATCCATCCCGTATAGATTAAGTTCTCTATGTGTATAATTACCATTAGCATACTCCAATTTATACACTACATTTATCTCATTTCCGTTTTCATCATTTCTTGGTTCTACTGACGACATTACCAGCGGAGCATGTGTACTGACAATAAACTGGATTTGGGGAAATGTATCCTGTAAAGCCTTTAAAACACGAACCTGTAAAGCAGGATGCAGATGTTCATCTATCTCATCAATAATTACAGTACCATGTGTACGTTTGTAGCATTGATCTCCAAACATTGCTTTATTAAGCAACGCACAACGGAATGCAATATCCATCACAATATTTACTAATCGGCGATAACCATCTGACAGTAATGTGGACTCTGATTCCCTGCCATCGACAAATTTGAAATATACCTTACCTTCATTATGGCGGATATCAATATCACTGATGATATTACAACCATCGGGACCTAATGCATCAATGATGGCATTTCTGACTGAATTTATCTCTTCTTCTCCCTTTTGCGCTCCTCTCAGAACAAGGAGTCGATTTATCCAACATTCAAACAAGCCTTTACAATCATAACACTCATAATAGCCGAATGAGGGCTTATGATTGTATTTCTTGAATCTTGTCTTATCGAACTTCCGTACAGTATGAATGTCCTCTGTTGTAAAACAAGCATAAACAGGCAGCGGATTAATCTGTCTTATACTTTTGTCTTCTTGTACGACATGTGAAAAGAGCATAAGGGCAGTTGCATAATCTTTTAATGGTTTTAGACCGGTGACAAGATTCCGGGAATTCTTCTTTGACTTTTTTTCTATTTTCAGCTCCACATTTGTATCCAAAGAATAAGAGTCTCCTATTTGTGTCTGAATAGTTGGAAAATCCCATTCGCCTGCGTGAAATACGAGTTCTATAGGTGATTCTGTGATTCCTGTTTCACGGAAATCTTTGTCATCTGCACTTTTCCAAACCGTGTTTTCATCACTATAACCAGAAAAAAATGCATTCATTACTAAATTACAAGCATGAAGCAATGATGTCTTACCAACTGAATTATCTCCAATTAGTAAATTAACTCCTCTGCGAAATTCTATGTTTTTTTCTTCGTAGCAACGGAAGTTTTTTATTGTAATATCACGCATAATATTTCTTTTAAGATTTCTGTAAAATCAAAGTCGTTCCATTTAATAGTCACTAAGACCCAACCTAACAAAAGCCATACCTTCTAGTCCTGCATGCACTTATATCTTATTGATATGCTTGCAGTTATGTATATCGCCTTAAAAAGTTCGGGACTTGTACCCATCATTCTCCCATTCCTCATACATCGCTATTTAAAGCTCCGTATTGTTTTTCTAAACTTTGTTCTTGCGTCTATAAGCAATTCTGTTCTCCATGAGAGATTGTTTTTATACACAAAAATAAGCATAATTATCGAAAAAGAGGAATAAAACAAGCAGAAATAAAGAACAACCGATCCACTACCTTAACTAACCAACAAATGCTATTGAGATCTTTCAGACGATCCCGCCCATAAATATTATTTGACTGACTATCAAGATCGTAAGGTATTGAGAAGTTCGCATCACGGAAGATCAAGAAACGATAATGATGTCCTACGAGTTGGAACCCGGAAAGCGCAAGGAAAAACAGTACGGCTTCTATCTAACCGTCTATTTTCTTAGGATAGCTTTCTGCAAGGTGTCTACTGTTTCAGTCTATAAAAAGGAGTTGCATCAAGACGGCATTTTCCCAAAGAGGCACGGCAGATCTCAGGAGTTATGACTGGAAACAGATGAAGGCGAGGACAAGACCAACCGGAACATCACACCCGGCCATACGTTCCTATATATAATAAGGTAGAGCATAAGCCCCTATATATAATAAGGTATAGGGATAGATGGCCGACATCAACGTGCCGACAGATGCCCCGACACTTCCCTATCACTATCGGCCATCAACCGACATCGGTTGCAAGACACGGGAACGGACGCATTAAAAAGAAAGAAACGGAAGTACCAAAGAAAGAAGGGAACGGGTGCACCAAAGAAAAGAGAAAGCAGAAGGAGGCTATAGTTTCCCGGACAAAAGGCATACGCCACGGCAGGGCCGGACAACGGTGATGACACCTGCAAGTCGGGATCGAGAGAGCGTAAAGAAAATTAGTATGACTTTCGCTTCTTTTTTCTCCCTTCAAGATGCCTTTCCGCAAGGCGTTTACAGCCTCCATTCAACCGGCAAACGAGGTGGGTCAAAATAGGAAGATAGGTGCGTCCGCGAAGGAATATACTTGCAAAGGCAAAGTAATATATATTAAAAGGCAAAGTAGTATTATGCTCGAGAGGCAAGTTACCATTGGTTACTTTGCCAAGTAATATATGGTAACTTTTCCCGAAATATAAGCATTCTGCAATATATTGATTTTCAACATCTTACAGAACAGCAGACAAACCCGGGAACAAAGGGGCTTGCCGGGGACTCCTACTACCTAAAAATCGGGCGGACAGCCACCGAGAATAAGGTGAAAACAGCCTGCAAGTGGACCTGTTAGCCTTCTCATCCGGGATTTCTCAATGTAAAGAAAAATAAGTAGAATTTCGTTCTTGCGTCCTCCTTTGACGGATCACAAGTATCGTGCTTCCACGCCCTTTCCTCCTGCTTCAAAGGGAACGCGAAGGGCCGCCCTACTTCCCTCCCTGCCGGCATACGGACAACACCCTTCCACAAGGGCGCTCCGGCGAGCGGCCTGCGGACAAGAGACGCAGGCGAGCGACATGAAAACAGCTCTCATTCTCTCCCTTTCCGACCCGCGACATAGAGCCGGAAGAAGAGAATGAGAGCCGTTGCATCTTATCTAGAAGCGCAATCAGCCACACGGCTGACTACAAAGCAGATACGCAATAATGGAAAATCGTCCTATCGTTTACAGGAGGAGGACACGCACCTCCGCATTGCCCATCTTCTGCAGCTTGTTCATGGGCTGGTGATAGTAGATGCTCTGGATGGCCTTGTTGATGATGCCATGGCCTACTGCCAGCACCGTCTTGTCGGGATAGGTCGTGCGCAGATAGGTAAGGAAGTTGATGGCACGGCTCTGCAGATGCTCCAGCGACTCGATGTCATCGGGCCAGGGCTTGTCCTTCAGGTCGGGGATAAACTTGTTGGTGAAGCTTCCCCAGTCGCGCTCACGCAGCAGCGGCGTCGTGTCGATCTCCGGATTGCCATGAGGCTCGGCAATGATCCGGCAGGTGTCGATGGCACGTTTCAGATCGCTCGACACAAAGGCGTCGATCTTCTCATCCTTCAGCCGGTCGCGTACCTCACGGGCCTGCTGACGGCCTGTCTCATTCAGCTCACCCTGTTCCTGACCCTGCAGGATCTGGGCCTTGTTGTCCACCGTCTCGCCGTGGCGCACTAATAATAACTTTGTCATATTATGTCCGTTTATCTTGTCATTTGATGACAACGGCGGCGTGCCGCCGTTGTCCGTCCGGACTGCAAAAGTACAAAAAATAGGGCGAAGGCGCATACAATGTACCCATTTATTTATTATTTTTGCAGTATATAAAAACCATCATCAATTCATATCATTGCATGAAGACAAAAGTCAGTATTCTCCTGCGTTCAATCGGAGCCATCATCATCGGTGTCCTCCTGATCAAGTATAGCAACAACGCCGTGCTGTGGCTCACCATCCTCATCGGCGTCATCTTCCTTCTCTCCGGCCTCGTGTCGTGCATCACCTATCTGGCCGGCCGGAACCGCAAGGGCATCGACGGCATACAGATCCTCGATGCCACGGGACGCGACATCACACCCGCACGACCCTCCTTCCCCATCATCGGACTGGGCAGCCTACTGCTGGGAGGCCTGCTGACCTTCGCCCCCTCGCTGTTCATCAACTTCCTGGTCTACGGACTGGCCATCATCCTCATCCTCGGTGCGCTCAACCAGTTCTTCAACCTCAGCTCCGCCTCCCGCATCGTCAAGATCGGCCTGTTCTGGTGGATTGTCCCCGCACTCATTCTCCTCACCGGCCTCATCGCCCTTGTCAAGCCCAGCATCATCGCCACGGCTCCCCTCTACATCATCGGCTGGTGCATGATCATCTATGGCGTGGTGGAAATGATCAACAGCATCAAGATCAGCCGCTGCCGACGCGACTATGCCAAGGCGGTGGAGATACGCGAACAGCAGGAAACTGCCAACAGCCAGACCGCCAAAGAGACGGACAAGACGCCCCAACCCTAACCGCACAACCAGAAAACACAAGGCATTTTAGCATCCGGACGCACCACGGTGCCTCCCTACATCGTCCCACACGACAATCGCGCGGACGATGCCGCCCACACCCGGATAGGGATGAGCCGGACATAGGGACGTACCACGGTGCGTCGACATTTATAAAACGACCATGATATCCCAACTAACCTTTGACGATCGCATATCCATCTAACCTAAACCCATCCATTTGACGGCAAACACTTATTGTCTTAACTTGCCTGACACCCTTCCTCTTCCATGCAGTTGGAGCTTAACCGCCGACTTCAAGAGACGGAAACCGGCTTGTGCCACAGGCGTCTTCTGACAGACGAAGACCAAACCTAAATAAGGGAAAATGTGAAATTCAAGGCTGTTACTGGTAGGGAAAATGTGAAATATAGGAGCCTGAATAGTGGGGAAAGTGTGAAAACATAGCCTATATTTAGTGGGGAAAATGTGAAAAACAGGGGTCAGAATAGTGCGGATTATGTGAAAATTGCTATATTTGCAGATATATAAAAAGAACGCTTGGAAACATGGAGAAGATACTGAAAAGAAAGATCGACCAATATCTTACTGACTGGAAAAATAAGCCTGACAGAAAGCCTCTGATCGTTAAGGGAGCGCGTCAGGTAGGCAAGACACGCTCTATAGAGTGGTTTGCCGGCCAGAATTATGCAAGCGTGATAGAGATCAATTTTATCGAACAGAAAAAATACCGCGAGATATTCAATGACGGCTTTGAAGTAGACGACATACTGAAGAATATCTCGCTGCTCAATCCTGAATTTAAGTTCATTCCCAGCGACACCCTCTTTTTCTTCGACGAACTGCAAGCGTGTCCCAACTGCGCCACATCGTTGAAGTTTTTTAAGCTTGACGGCCGTTTTGACGTTATCTGCTCAGGTTCGCTCATGGGAATCAACTATAAGGAGATCGAGTCGAACAGCGTAGGGTATAAGGAGGACTACGAGATGCACTCGATGGACTTTGAGGAATTTTTGTGGGCAAGAGGCTATACCGATGAGTTCATATCCGACTTATACAGCCACATGCTCGACATCAGGCCCCTCTCCCAACTGCAGATGGACACCCTACTCGGCCTGTTCCGCGACTATGTCATCATCGGGGGCATGCCCGAAGTAGTCAGTACGTATGTAAGAAACAAGAATTTCAGCGGCACGCTCGACATTCAGCGGCAACTGCTGAAGGACTATGAGGAAGACATAACCAAATATGCGGAAGGACTCGACAAGGCTAAGGTGAAGGCTGTATATAACCATATCTCAACCTTTCTGGCCAAGGAGAACAAACGTTTTCAGATAACCAAGATAGCCAAGAACGCACGCAACAGAGACTATATAGGTTGCATAGAATGGCTCAGCGATGCCGGAGTGATCAACGTGTGCTACTGCCTTAACCAGCCCGAACTGCCTCTCAAGGGCAACTATGATCCTAAGATGTATAAGATATATTTTAAGGATACAGGACTGCTCATTGCCTCGCTTGACGAAGAGGCGCAGGAAGACCTGAGGGCTAACAAGAATCTCGGTACATATAAAGGAGCCATATATGAGAATATCGTAGGTGACATGCTCGTTAAGCAAGGCTACCAGTTGTTTTATTACAATAGCGACAAGCCAGCCCTTGAGATGGACTTCTTCATAAGAGACACCGATTCGCTCATACCTGTGGAGGTAAAAGCCAACGACGGGGCTACAGCCTCACTGAACAGGTTGCTAAAAGACGACAAATATCCTGACGTGAAATATGGTATCAAACTGGGATACAAGAACATCGGATTTAATGGCAAATTCTATACTTTTCCCTATTTCCTGTCTTTCCTGCTGCGTAGATTCGTAGCAGAGAGGAAATAAAGGAATTCCTACCTTTATCGTATCAGCCATCTCACCCATATCCGCCATTAGGCCACAGGTATCTATTGCATCCGGCTGCCCCGACACCCTTCCTCTTCCATGCAGTTGGAGCTTAACCGTCGACTTCAAGAGACGGAAACCGGCTTGCGCCACAGGCGTCTTCTGACAGACTAAGACCAAACCTAAATCGGGGAAAATGTGAAATTCAAGGCTGTTTTCGATGGGGAAAATGTGAAATATAGGAGCCTGAATAGTGGGGAAAGTGTGAAAACATAGCCTATATTTAGTACGGAAAATGTGAAAAACAGGGGGCGGGATTGTGCGGATTATGTGAAAACGCCCTCCTTACCAACGATCCCCGCCATCCCGAAGGAGGGCACAAGGTCCTGACATCTTACCCTATTTCCCAGCCTATCATTCCATAAAAAATGCACCCCAAAAGTCATCGTTGACTTTTGGGGTGCACCCTTCTTATTAGGACATCTTCTTCCGACATCCCTCCGCCGTGACTCTTATCAGTCCGGCCGGAGCGGACAAGCCGTAGAATGATGTTACTGATACTTCTTGATCTGGTCGGCCGCCCGCGGATCGCCCAGCTCCTGTGCCTTGCGGAGGGCTTCCAGACCCTCCTCCTTCTTCTTCTGTTCGCACAGGGCAATACCCTTTATAAGATAGAGGTCCGCATACTTGTCGGTGAGGCTGAGGGCCAGATCGCAGGTGCGCACGGCATCCTCCAGCTTGTTGACGCGGAGCTGCAGGCTGGCCATCTCCGCATAGTAGGTAGGCTCGGTGCGGTTGAGCACGATGGCGTGTGCGATGTCGTTGAGGGCCAGCTGATACTGACGGAGCTTCATCTCACAGCTGAACTTCAGGTAGTAGAAGTCGGCCGTAGCATTATTATTCATCAGTGAGTCGTAGCGCAGATAGTCCATGAAAGCCTTGCGCGTCTCGCCCATCTCGTCGTAGAGCCGGCCACGGGTCAACACGTAAGGAGCCGACGATGCTCCCGGCTGTACGTTCACGGCCTGGTCGAGCAGCTGCAGGACCTCCGTCTTCGGAGCCTTCAGCTGTGTCTTGCACTGTGCCGCCTCGTAGAACACCTCTCCGTTCTTGCCCAGATCAGTCTGTTGCAACTCGGTGAAGATGTTGAGGGCCTGCTGGTAGTCGCCCTGGGCGAAGATGGCCTGTGCCTGCTGATGACGGTAGACCGGCAGCGGGTTGTTCTTGTAAGCCTCCTCGGCGAGCTCCTGCGCACGCTTCATGGTCCAAAGGGTGAAGGTGGAGTCGGTGGGATAGATGCTGTAGGCATACACCTGCTTGGCGTAGTTGCTCAGCGCCTCATCCTTATGGGTGGCCTGCTTCACGCCTTCCTGCAAGGTGTTGTCGGCATCGGCGAGCCGCCGCTGGCTGATCTCACGTCCGGCCTTGAGGTCGTAGCCTGTGGCCGAGGCGGGGAACTGACGGATAAAGTCGCTGATCATGGCGTCGTAGCGTACACTGTCGTTCTGCTCGCCCGAGAGCATCAGCATCACCGTGGCCTGCTGCTCATCATCGGGCAGTGCGGGACGGATGCCTGTGGCACGCAGCACCGGATCGTTGACTGAGAGACCGTTCACCTGGAAGGAGGCCGTCAGACGGGCATCGGCAGAGAACGCCTGCCCGCCCTCGGAGGGACGCTGCATAATGCCGAGCAGCTCGCCCTGCTCATTGACAATGGGGCAGCCCAGATCGGTAGACGACACGTCGTTGTCGTTGAAGACATAGTAGTTGAGCGTTGTCTGGAACTTCTCCGCACGCTCCACCTTGATGTTCTTCGAGGTGGCCTTCTTCACGCTGTAGCCCACCAACGTCACCGATGTCGCAGGCGCGTCCGTGGCCGTGAGCGGCAAGGCCGGCTCCTTCTCGCCGTCCTTGATGCGGAAACGGCAGAGATCGTACATCTCCGAGGCGCCGATCATCACGTCGACCTCATGCTGCTGGCCGCGCGCATCGACCACGATGGCACGCTGTGCCCCATTGAAAGCCGACCAGGCGGCGATGCCCTCACCCGGCTTGCCCGTGAAGACGCCATAAGAGGCGCTGTGGATAGAGCCGTCGGCATTGAAGGTGGTGAGGGCGAAGACGCTCCCGGCAGCCTTCTTCACTGCCGCGGTCTGCGCAGCCGAAGGGAGGGTGATGAGAGCGAATAGCGCAATAATGATATTTCTGACTGATTTCATGATCTATGATAATTTCAATAAGTTTCGGGCATTCTCTATGGCGGCCTGCGAGATATCGCTGCCGCTGAGCATCTGGGCGATCTCCCGCACGCGCTCGTCGGGCGTCAGCTCACGCATCTCGCTGACCGTGCCGGTCTCCGTCTCGCGCTTGCTCACCTTATAATGATGGCTGCCCAGTGCCGCTATCTGCGGCAGGTGGGTGATCGAGATCACCTGACGGTGTTGGTCGCCCATCTCGCGCATGATCTGTGCCATCTGCTCGGCCACCCGTCCGCTGACACCGGTGTCGATCTCATCGAAGATGATGGTCGGCAGCTTCACGGCACCGCTGATGAGGGCCTTCAGGGAGAGCATCACACGGGCAATCTCACCACCCGAGGCCACCTGCGAGACAGGCTGCAGGGGCGAGCTACTGTTGGCGGAGAAGAGGAACGACACCTTGTCGACGCCCGAGGGCGAACAGTCGCGCGTGGTGAAGTCGATCGAGAAACGCACATGGGGGATGCCGAGCGGCACCAGCCGCTTCTTCATCTCCTCCTCCACCACAACGGCGGCCTTCTTGCGGATGGCCGTCAGCTTTCCGGCTTCGTCAAGGCAGCGGGCATACGCCTGCTCCATGTTGAGCTTCAACGCTGCCAGACGGTCGTCGCCGCCGTCGATGGCGCTGATCGCGTCCTTCAGACGGTCGCGCTCACCGATCAGCTCCTCCACAGAAGCGAAATGGAAGCGCTGCTCCAGGGAATAGAGCAGGTCCAGACGGGCGTTCACCCTGTTCAGCTCCTCGGGATCGAAGTCGATGAGCTCCATGCGGCGCTCCAGCTCATCGGCCATGTCCTTCATCTCGATGTAGGCCGACTCGAGGCGTCCACTCAGCTCCTTCACCTCCGGATAGACGGCGGTGATCTCCGACACACGGTCGGACGCCAGACGGAGCTGGTCGAGGATGCCGCTCTCCTCCGTGGCGATGGCGCCATTGGCCTCGTAGAGCGCGCTCTTGATCTCCTCCACGTGAGAGAGGGTCTGCTGCTGCTGTTCCAGGTCGGCCTGCTCGCCTTCCTGCAGCTGTGCCTTCTCCAGCTCGCTATACTGGAACCGGAGATACTCCTCGTTCTCCTTGCTCTGCTCCGTCTGCCTCACGCAGTCCTCGTAAGCCTTCTTAGCCGCCTGATAGGCCTTATAGGCCTTGAGATAGCAGGCGCGCTGCTCACCGTCGGCGGCGATGATGTCGACCACGCTCAGCTGGAAGTCCTCTTTCTGCAACAGCAGGTTCTGATGCTGCGAGTGGATGTCGACGAGCTGCTCGCCGAGCTCCCGCATGTCGGTCAAAGGCACCGGCGTGTCGTTGATGAAGGCGCGGCTCTTGCCCGAGGCGTTCACCTCACGGCGCAGGAGGCACTCTCCGTCATAGTCGATGTCGTGGGCCGTAAAGAAGTCGTTCATTCCATAGCGGGAGATATCGAAGGTAGCCTCTATGATACATTTGGTCGACCCGCTCTTCACCTGCTTCGAATCGGCCCGCTGGCCCAGCAGCAGATGAAGCGCACCGAGGATGATGCTCTTTCCCGCACCCGTCTCTCCAGTGATGACGGAGAAGGCGGGATAGAAGTCGATATCGAGCTCGTCGATGAGTGTAAAGTTCTTGATATATAGGTGCTTAAGCATAATTGGTTCACTGTTTGATTTTCTCCCACTGATTGTTCTGCGACGCATTGATGGAGAAGAGGATGTCGTAGACGGTCTCCCGCTCCTTCGGCGTTCCCTTGCCCTTGTAGATGTTCACCAGCTCATCGCGCTTGTAGTCGGTCCATATCTGTGGCAGCAGGCTCATGGGCCGGTTGTCGTGGGCCTTCTTCAGATCCTCCTCCAAGGCCGTCGTGATGGCAGCACGTCCGAGGTCGGCGTTCGTCGACATCTCGTCGAGCCCCTTACGATAGTAATCGTATTGCAGCTGACGGAAGGGAGCCATCGCGCCGTCGAGATAGTCGTTGATGATAGCGAAGCGATTACGGTCGTTGTCGAACGATTTCCATCCGGCGAAGTTCAGGTTCTGCGCATTGTTCACGAGGTTCATGCACTGCTGCAGCACATCCTCTCCCCCGTTGGGCGAGAAGCTGTCGAGGTCGAGCCCGATAATCAGGTAGGCATAATAAGCCATGAGGGCCGTCAGCTGATTGTCGACGGTCTCCTCGCGGAACTCCAGCTCGTCGAACTGTGAGAACTCAAAGTTGAAATCTCCATCAGTGTTGTTGTAGAGCGTCGAGGTGTAGGAGGAGTTCCATACGGGCCGGTTGGCCTGGATCGTGGCCTTGCAGGTGAAGAGGTTGGAGGAGGCATCATATTTCGTCACCTGGATGTTCAGGTTGCATACGATGCGCTCATTCTTCTGAAACTGCAGGTGGGTCCACTGCCGGTCGTTGAACATCTGCTCCATCTTCTGCTGCAGGCTCTCGAAGACCGCGTTGTCTGTGCTCTGAATCTGATTGTGATTCACGGTCACCTTCATCTGCAGCTCCTGTGCGCAGGCCGGCAAGCAGAAAAGGCAAGGGCTAAGAAAAGCCAAGAATAGAAATCTGCGAAACATAACCATACAGGGGGAAAAACGGGCAGCCTGCAGGGGACGTCCCTGCAGGCACTGCCTTTTATAGATTCATATTCATCTTCGCCTCACGGAGCTTGATGCGCATGAGGCACTGTTTCGTGTTAAGCGTAAAGTCGCTTGACAGAATCCAGTTGAAATAGCCGGGATCGCGGTGCAGCACATCGGTCACTGCCCATCCCTTATACTTGCCGAAGTTGAACACCTCATGAAGACGGGGCTTGCCGTCGGCGTCGAGCAAAGGCTGGTTGTCCGGGCCTTTCATCTCCTCCCAGATCATGCGTCCTGCAAAATCGACATTGTCGTTCTGACGGGAGAAATCGGCCAGCGCCTCCATGTCGTTGGGCAAGGCACGGTCGGGCTCCTCCGCCGTCTCGGGATTGTACTTGTCGAGCTCGCCCATCAGCACACGGTAGGTGGCCTCCGCATCCTGATCGGCGCGGTGGGCCTGGAAGTCGTCCTCCATCTTGTGTCCGGTGAAGAACTTGTAGGCGGCGGCCAGGTTGCGGCTCTCCATCTTCTGGAAGATTGTCAGCGCGTCGATGAGATGGCAGCGCGAGAAATCGAAGTCGACACCTGCCCGGAGAAACTCCTCCGCCAGCATGGGGATATCAAAACGGTTGGAATTATATCCCGCGAAGTCGCTGCCTGTGAACTGGTCGGCCAGGTGCCTGGACAGCTGCTTGAAGGTCGGCGCGTCCTTCACCATCTCGTCGGTGATGCCCGTCAGGCCCTGCACGACGGCAGGGATAGGCTTCTCGGGATTGACGTAAAGGCTCTCGCGCTCTTCCTTCTGATCGGGATATACCTTAACATAAGAGATCTGTATGATACGGTCGTGGACCAAGTCAAGGCCTGTCGTCTCCAGATCGAAGACGACAAGCGGTTTCTTCAAATTAAGTTTCATGATGATGTTTAGTCATTCAGCAGCAGCGGCATGATCAGCATGAGGATGTCCTCATTCTCCGGCTGCTCAGTAGGCACGACGATGCCGGCACGCGAAGGATCGCCCAGCAGGAGCTTCACCTCAGTAGTGTCGTAGCTGTTAAGGATCTCCGTCAGGAAATCGCCTCTGAATCCGATCTGCATCGACTGGCCGTTGTAGTCGCAGATGATCTGCTCCTCGGCGCTCGTGGCGAAGTCAAGGTCCTCGGACGACAGCTCGAGCTTGCCGGCAGAGAGACGGAAACGGATCAGCTGTGAGCTCATGCTGGCGAAAGGCAGCACGCGGCGCAGGGCACTCAGCAGGGCCTTGCGGTCGATAGTCAGCTCATTGGAGTTGTTCTGCGGAATGGCGGCATTGTAGTTGGGGAACGTGCCCTCGATGAGGCGGCAGCGCAACATGCCGTCGGCATAGATAATCTCGGCGGCATGACCGTCCCACTTCACCACGACGTCCCCGCTGTCCTTGGTCAGCGTGTTCTTCAACAGGGCTGCCGGCTTCTTAGGCAGGATGAACGAGGCGGGCGTCTCGCTCTTCACCGTGTAGTTGAGGCAGCGCACGAGCTTATGACCGTCGCTGGCTACGAAGGCCAGGCAGTCGGCCTTCAGGTCGAAATAGATACCGTTCATCACAGGACGGATATCATTGTTGTCGGTGGCAAACAGCGTGCGACCGATATTGTTGACAAGCACCTCTGCACCGAGCGTGAACTCGTGTACCTCACCGCTGAGCGAGTCGTAATGAGGATACTCGTTGGCATTCTGCGCCGTGAACTGATAGTGTCCGTTCTGATAGGTGACCGTGATCTCGTTGGTGTCCGTGTCAAGCGTAAAGGTCAGGGGCTGCTCGGGGACCTCCTTCACAGCGTCCAGGATCGTACGGTTGGGCACAGCGAAAGAGGCCTCGCCGTCGCACTCGGACAAGGGGATCTCAGACGTCATGACATTCTCGCCGTCAGATGCGGTGATAGTCATTTTTCCGCCACGGATATCGAACAGGAAACTACCAAGAATAGGCAGGGTGTTCTTGGCATTGATGACTTTAGATAAGGATTGCAACCGATTGTTTAGAACGGTGCTTGATAATGTAAATCTCATGAGATAGAATATTTAGTTCTACCGACAAAGTTACATAAAATAAGGTGATGGGAAACAAAGAAAGGGTTAAATTTTCTATTTTTCCTTTTTTAATGCCCGTTTTCTTGCTATTTAGCGTGAAAATAACTAATTTCGCATCATATAAAGTAGACATAACAAACAAACGACAGTAAAGATATGGCATTACAAGGAATAGAAGTAGAAGGAGTAATCATCAAGGAGTACCCCGCCAAGGAAGGTGTTTCACAGCGTACAGGTAACGCGTGGAAGTCACAGGAGTTTGTCATCCAGACAAAGGACCAGTATCCCCGCGCCTGCCTCTTCCGCGTATTCGGCGCCGACAAGCTCGAGCAGTTCAACATCCATCAGGGTGACACCGTGCACGTGTGGCTCGACATCAACGCCCGCCCCTGGCAGGACCGCTACTTCAATGACATCAACGCCTTCCGCGTCGACCACATTGATCCCAATGCTGTTGGCGGCATGCAGACGGCACAGCCCGGCTCCGCCTTCGGACCCATGCCGCAGGCCACTCCCGTGCAGCCACAGGCACAGCAGCCCATGGCACAGCAGTCACAGGATCCGCTCGGCACACAGGGCGCAGATGAGGACCTGCCCTTCTAAACACAGATAACAAATCCCTGCAGGACACGACCTGCAGGGATTTTTTGTATCCATCCCCACCGGCCGCAAGACCGAAAGACATCCTATCCTACCCGACTAATCCGAATCCCATGACTCATAGGGAAAGCCAAAGGACGGTGAAGAAGGCTGCCTGACAAAGACGGCGGACGATACGCATACGGAGCCACCTCTCGTGTCGTGGCCCAACTATCACTTGATTAATACGACCTGAATATAATATTTTTACCTGTCATTCCTTATTCAACTCGCCGTATCGGCCTGTCATTTCCCTAGGAGAGATCTCAATAAGCCTAAGCAGTAATGGATTCTCATCGTATAATGGGTAACACATAGTATAGCCATATTTTTCTATACATTTAAAGAATGACAATGGCAACATTCTTGTATAATTCAATTACTTGCCATGCCATCTGCGGATTCCTGACTTATTCCAGGTTTCCCAGGAATAAAAAAACGTCCGATTCCATCTATCAGAATCGGACGTAACGATATAACTATTGTGGAGCTGGAGGGATTCGAACCCTCGTCCGAACAAGGAAACCATACGCTTTCTACATGCTTATTTCAGCCTTTGGTTTTCGTGCACCGGCAAGACCTGAACCACCAACCGATGCCTTATCCTCTAAAATTTCATGAACGCCACGAGGCGGACGTCCACTATCTCCGAAGAAACTGCACCGCTAAACCCACTTGATTCGGAAAAAGATCATTGGAGCGATGTCCCGTCGCATCACCTTGTGACGCGATTAAGCCGGTAACCTACTATACTTCAGTTAGGCAGCGAGAGCGTAATTCTTTTCGCCAATTAAATTGTTGATCACTCAGATTATGGAGCTAGCCATCGAGGCTCCGCATGCTTACGTACCATCTCGGCTTGCCGTCAAATCCAGTCAACCCCAATGGTAGTCTTTCTAAAAGTGCAAATATACGACATCAGCCGGTATTGCGCAAACATCTGACGGGATATTTATGTTTTATTCACACATCCATCCTGAGCCATCCCATACCGACAGGCCATGATCAAGCCATCAAGGACATTTCATTACCTGCTCGGACAGCCTTCGGGCACTCCCTCGTCAAGGCAGATAGATCTCACCACGGGAAGGCGAATGACACGCCCGCATCCATTCACCTCCACTGACCACATTTCGGCAAGTACCGCAAGAAGCCGAAAAGAGGCCGCACCGCACAGGCGACGCGACCTCTCTATTTGAACGGGCTCTACCTTATTTCGAGCGCCACTGTCCATGCAGATTGCAATATTCGCGGGCATAGACCTCCGTCGCATCCGTCATGAATACTGCCTCCGGCTTATCGCCCGGCTTCAGATAACGGCGCTGTACCTTATCACCCTCAACCAGTTCGATCCATTCAATATAATGTTTCTCCAGCATCGGATGCTCTACCTCGCCGACCTTTACACGATATCCGCCTTCGATCTTCTCGATCACGGGCACATGCTTCTCGGTCGCTGCGTCTACGCTATTCTCCTCCAACAAGGTCATCGGCTGACCACAGCATACCAGTTGGCCCGGCGCAGCATGCAATACCTCTACAATGTTACCACACACTGCACAACGATAAACTTCCATTCGTTTTGTCATAATCTCTTCCTTTCTTTTTAGGTTTCCTTAAATTCGCAATATATAAAAAATAGATTGTCCTCCGTTTGACTCCGATAGAGAATTCGCCTACTGTGAACGAGCAACCCTATCGAACAATGTCATAGCCATACATCGCAAAAATACAAATAAATTCTGAAAAGGCAAGCCCTACCGATATTTTTTTTGATATCCATACCTCCAACGGTCCCACACCGGTCTGACACTGATCTTTCCGGATATCGTCATGGCAATGACGGCAAACGACATAGAAGGACAACCACTCATAAACTCTTCCGTTACTCACAAGAACCGTCATCTTCGCCAATAGCCGCTGAAACGAATAATAAGGGCAAGCAGATACAGGCCGGCCATTGAACTTTATGATAGCATTAGGAAAGTATAAAACAAAAAAGAGGATGTACACATGGATACATCCTCTTGTGAAGAGTCGGGATGACAGGATTCGAACCTGCGACCACCTGGTCCCAAACCAGGAGCGCTACCGGGCTGCGCTACATCCCGCTGACCTCTTCATCAGCCTCAGAACAGGCTTGTTGTCGAAATCGTGTGCAAATTTACAGCTTTTCTTTCATACGGCCAAATTTTTTCTGCCAATATTTTTATAATATCCAACAACATTTCTTCTACGCCCCCTAAAATCAGGGCATGACCTCACATTTTCCGGACTGTCTGAAGCCGTCCCATACATTATATTAAACCTATTTTTTGGTCAGATGACGTTTTTTAGGTATATTTGCACGTTAAAAACAGGTAAAGAAACAAAGGGAAAATGATATATCCAGACAACTTTGAAAAGAAACTTGGTGTCGACGAAATACGCGACCTGCTCAAGAGCCACTGCCTCTCCACACTGGGCAAGAGCAAAGTAGACGAGATGCACTTCTCCACCGACGCCGAGGAGATCAACCTCCTCCTGAGCCAGACAAGGGAGATGCGCCGCGTGCTGCAGCAGGAGGACATGCCCCTCACCAACTTCTTCGACGTGCGCGACAGCGTCAAGCGCGTCCGTCTCGAAGGCACCTTCATGGAGGAAGACGAGCTGCACGACCTGCGCCGCTCCCTCGCCACCATCCAGGAGCTCGTCGACTATGTCAGCCGCGGAGAAGAGCGCGAGGACGGGACCATGAAATACGACACCCCTGCCCTCCACGACCTGGCCGACGGCATACAGACATTCCCCATCCTGATACAACAGATCTCACAGATCATTGATAAGTTCGGACACATACGCGACAACGCCTCGCCCGAGCTGCTGGCCATCCGCCAGGAGCTGGCACGCACCCAAGGCTCGATCTCGCATATCCTCAACGGCATCCTCCACCGTGCCCAGTCGGACGGCCTCGTCGGCAAGGACGTGGCGCCGATGATGCGCGACGGCCGTCTGATGATCCCCGTCGCGCCGGCCCTGAAACGCAAGATCTCCGGCATCGTGCACGACGAGAGCGCCACGGGACGTACCGTCTTCATAGAACCGTCCGAGGTGGTGGAAGCCAACAACCGCATACGCGAGCTGGAGAGTGAGGAACGGCATGAGATCATCCGCATACTCACCAAGATGGCCGCCCGCATACGCCCGCACGTGCCCTATATCCTCGACTCATTCAACTTCCTGGCCGGCATCGACTTCGTCTATGCCAAGGCACGTCTGGCCGAGGAGGAGCGCGCCTTCGAGCCACAGGTGACCGACCAGCCCTACATCGACTGGATACAGGCACGACACCCGCTGCTGGAACGCTCCCTCACCCACCGGACGACGACCAAGCCGGCCGGCGACACGCCGGCACCGGAAGCGCCCATCGACGAGAGCGCACCCAAGAAGATCATCCCGCTCGACATGGTGCTCAAGCCCAACGAGCGCATGCTGATCATCTCAGGACCCAACGCCGGCGGTAAGTCGGTGTGCTTGAAGACGGTGGGCCTGCTGCAATATATGTTGCAGTGCGGACTCTCCATCCCTGTCGGCGACCGCTCGAAGGCCGGCATCTTCCACGACGTGATGATCGACATCGGCGACGAGCAGAGCCTGGAGAACGACCTCTCCACCTACTCCTCCCACCTGATGAACATGAAGATGATGATGAAGCAGGCCGGTGACAGCACGCTCATCCTCATCGACGAGTTCGGTACCGGCACAGAGCCGCAGATCGGAGGAGCCATCGCCGAGGCGGTGCTCAACCAGTTGTGCAAACGTGGAGCGTGGGCCGTCATAACGACTCACTATCAGAACCTTAAGCACTTCGCCGACTCACACGACCGTGTCGTCAACGGAGCCATGCTCTACGACCGTCACGAGATGCGCCCGCTCTTCCAGCTGGCCATCGGACGTCCGGGAAGCTCCTTCGCCATCGACATCGCCCGGAAGATAGGACTGCCCAAGGAAGTGATCGACGAGGCCTCACAGATCGTCGGCTCCGACTATATCCAAAGCGACAAATACCTGCAGGACATCGTGCGCGACAAACGCTACTGGGAGCGTAAGCGCGACACCGTCCACCAGCAGGAGAAGAGCCTGCAGGGCAAGATCAGCTCCTATGAGGAGATGATGCTCGAGGTGGACCGCCAGCGCAAGCAGATCCTGGCCGATGCCCGGAAGCAGGCGCAGGAGCTGCTCAGCGAGACCAACCGCCGCATAGAGAACACCGTACGCGAGATACGTGAGGCACAGGCCGAGAAGGAAGAGACGCGAAGGATACGCGAAGAGCTCAACCACTTCAGACAGGATGTGGACAACGACACCTGGACTGCCGACGCCGCACAGAAGGGCGACGCCAAGGGACAGAAAGGCCGCAAGGGACAGAAGGTGCTCACCCAGGAAGAGATGGACCGCAAGGTGGAGCAGATCAAGGCCCGCCGTGAGCGCCACGAGGAGCGCATGAAACAGAAACAGCAGCGCGAGGCCGACGCCGCAAAGGCACTGCGCGAGGCTGCCACGAAAGCCATCAACGACGCTACGATACACGAAGGCGACACCGTGAAGATGCGCGGCACGAAGACGACCGGCACCGTTGAGAAGATCGACGGCAAGCAGGCCACCGCCATCTTCGGAGGCATGCTGACACGCGTGCCCCTGTCGAGACTCGAGAAGGTGCTTGCACCCAGCAACGGACAGACGGACAACGGACCGTCGACGGACAGCCGCGCCACAGCCACACAAGCAACGGATAATGACGGACAGCAGACACAGGCCACGAAGATGGACGAGCTGCGCGAGGGCCTGCAAAACGTACGCCTCTCGCGCATGACGCAGGACACCATCGAACAGCACCGCAAGAACTTCCGCCAAGACCTGGACGTGCGCGGCATGCGCGGCGACGAGGCCCTACAGGCAGTACGCTATTTCATCGATGACGCCATCCTCATGGGAATGAGCCGTGTGCGCATCCTGCACGGAAAAGGCAACGGCATCCTCCGCTCGCTCATCCGCCAGTACCTCTCGTCCGAGCCCAGCGTCACGCATTTCCAGGACGAGCACGTACAGTTTGGCGGCGCAGGCATCACCGTAGTGGATTTCTAACAACTTATTCAAAGTGTGAACTATGAAGCACCGGATTCTGGCCTTCGGCCTGTTGTTGTCCTTATCGACAACGCTATATGCACAAGAGACGACACCCAGCCGCCACACACATCCCAATATCGCCACAGGATGGAACTCACGCCATGACTCCACCCTCATAGGACGCATCAACGTAGGACCGCTGGCCTTTGTCGACAGCCTGCGCGGCGTGCAATGGGGATGGTTCTTCGGAGGCGCCCGCCAGTCAGCCTCGGGACTGATGCTCGCCGGATTGACAAACGGCGCGCACGACATGCACGGCATGCAACTCGCCAGCCTACACAACTACGCCATCAACGCTCTCCACAGCGTACAGCTCGCCGCTGTCTCCAACGTGGCCAAGGGCATGGACGGAGGACTGCAGTGGGCCGGACTGATGAACATCGCGAGCGGGAACATGCGGGGCGTGCAGCTCGCACTCTACAACTATGCCGACACCCTACGCGGATCGCAATGGGGATTGCTCAACGTGGCCGTCAACCATCTTCATGGCTGGCAGGTGGGCGTCATCAACTATACGCGCGACACCACCACCCATAAGATCGGGCTTGTCAACATCAATCCCAAGACCCATATCGATGTCATGCTGGGAGCAGGAACGGCATCGAAGTTCAATACCGCCGTCAGGTTCCGCAACCGGCTGACCTACAGCATCATCGGCGTAGGCACCCACTATATGGGCTTCGACCAGGACTTCTCGGGAGCACTGTTCTACCGCTTCGGCCGCTACTTCCAGCTCTCCCGCCGCTTCTCCCTCAGCGGTGATCTCGGCTTCTACCACATCGAGACCTTCCACAAGGCCACTGACGCCCGACCGAGCCATCTCTACTCCCTCCAGGCACATGTCAACGCAGACTACCAGCTCTCGCCCTATGCCGGACTGTACGCCTCCGTCGGCTACGGCACGACCCGTCACTACGGCAGCCACCTTAATTATAGGACACGGCCCATCGTCGAGGCCGGAGTGACCCTCCGCTATCACCACGACTCCAAGGGCGGGGTACAGCTATGGGAAGAGGAGCGGGAGCGCGACAAGAACTATCAGCTCGGAAAAGCCATGGAGAACCCGAACGTCGATCTCTTCAGATGGAACGACCCCGCATACACGAAGAACCGATGGGGCATAGCCGCAGCCGAGGCCACGGGCATCAATGTGCTCGTGCACTGCTTCGACCGCTTCATCCTGAAAGAGCACTTCGCAGAGACAACCTTGAACACCATTCGCCACAACTTCTCCACCGGCTTCGTATGGGACAACGACCAGTTCTCCACCAACCTTTTCGCCCATCCCTACCACGGCAACCTCTACTTCAACTCGGCACGCAGCAACGGACTGTCGTTCTGGCAGAGCACGCCCTATGCCCTTGGCGGCAGCCTGATGTGGGAGTTCTTCGGAGAACGCGAGCCGGCAGCCATCAACGACGTCCTGGCAACAACGATGGGCGGTATATGTATCGGCGAGGTGATGCACCGGGTGTCCGCCCTCGTGCTCAACGACCACACACGCGGTGGCAACCGATTCTGGCGTGAGGCCCTCGCCTTCGTCGTCAACCCCATGCAAGGCTTCAACCGTCTCTGCACAGGCGACGCCTGGCGCGTGCGACAGGACAAATACCTCTATCACGACTTCAGCAAGATACCCGTGCTGTTCACGATCTCCATCGGCGACCGCTACCTGGCCGACCAGGGCAGTTTCTCACGCGGCGAGCACCAGCCTGTCGTCAAGTTCAACCTCAGCTACGGCGACCTGTTCGACACCGACGACCAGCAACCCTACAGCTACTTCCACGCAACAACGGCCTTCGGATTCACAGGCAACCAGCCGCTGATCAACAACCTTCATCTCATCGGCCGCCTCTGGGGACGCAGCTACACCAGCTCGACGGAAGGACAGGTCATGTGGGGCTTTTTCCAGCATTTCAACTACTATGACTCCAAGCCCGTGAAGGACGGATCGACACAGACACCCTACCGCATCTCCGAGGCCGCGTCGGTAGGACCGGGATGGGCATGGCTCTTCCCCACCGTCGGCAATCTGGCTTACCTGCGCCAGGAGGTCTACCTTGACGGCATCCTCCTCGGCGGCACCAAAAGCGACTATTACAACGTCATCGACCGCGACTATAACATGGGATCGGGCTTCAGCCTCAAATCCAACACCACCATGGTGTTTCCCCGCATAGGCGCCTTCACGCTCCTGGTCGACTATTACCGCATCTACACCTGGAAGGGATACGAGGACAAGGACCTCGCCACCACCGACCCGCTCTACCTCAACGCGCAAGGCGACAAGAGCAACGCGGAGCTTGTCGTCGTCAATCCCCAGTTCCTGTTCCATCTGAAGCACAACTGGGGCATCGAGCTCTCGGCCAGCTACTATGCGCGCCGCACACGATACAAGTATCATCCCAATGTCGGCACACAGACCTACGAGGTGCGTGCCGCCCTGCTCTACCGACTGTAAGGAGCAGCACCGGGACATCACGTCATCCGCAACTATCATCATCACAACATGAAATGCCTTAGGATTATCCTCCTCTCATGGCTCGTCGCCCTCTCCGCCTCTGCCCAGCCAGAGGTGAGCCTCCTGCCCCAGCACCACTATCCCAAGACAATACCGGCAGGCGACTACAGCGGCATCGCATGGCTGGGAGGCGACCACTACGCCGTGGTGAGCGACAAGCCCGACAGCGACGGCTTCTTCCTCTTCGAGATCAAGGTGGACAGAGAGACCGGCGAGATCACCGGTGCCCGCAATGAGGGCTTCAGAAGCAGTGACCAGCCGGCACGCGACGAGGAAGGCATCGCCTACGACTCACTACGCCAACGCATCTGGATCAGCGGTGAGGGTGACAACCAAATCCGCGAATACACCACCGACGGACGCCTCACGGGCCGCGTCGTGCCCCAGCCTTCGGTGTATGCCCACATGCCCGGCAATGAAGGACTGGAGGCGCTGAGCTTCGATGCCGTGTCGCGCACGCTATGGACCTGCAACGAGACGATGCCCGTCACGATCACAGCGTTCGACGACAGCCTACACGCCGTACACCAATACCCTTATACGCTCGATGAGGCTGAAGGCGATGTCTCGAAGGCACGCAACTATGCACACGGCATAGGTACGCTGACAGCCCTTCCCGACGGCACGCTCCTCATCCTCGAACGGGAATTCTTCGTGCCCGCCTCGAAGCTGGGGGCATGGGTGAGCTGCAAGCTCTACCACTACACCCCACCCGCAGCCGGGGCAGAGCCATCGGGCAGGAAAACCCAGCTCACCTCCTGGCGCACCACCCTCTCCCTCTTCGGACGCTCACTGGCCAACTACGAAGGCATGTGCCTCGGTCCGCAACTGAACGACGGCTCACGCGTACTCCTCCTTGTCGCCGACTCCCAACATCGCTATGGCGGCGTACTGAGAGACTGGATAAGATCCATCAAAATAAACCTCAACCGGTGATCAGACCCTTGATAGACTTTCCCACACCCTAATCTGACCGAATGAGGATAACCAAGCTCCGGAACAGCGCAAAATAAGACCCGTGAGAAGTGCGGAGTGATTAATAAAAGTTATTTTAAAGCGCAATAACGTGATTCTCATGGAAAAGTCGTACCTTTGCCCACAATATTGAAATCAAAACAATAGAAATAATATATTATGAGTGTTCAAACAGAGAAGATCAAGCAATTGATCGCCAAGCGCGAGCAGGCAAAGCTCGGCGGCGGTCAGAAAGCCATTGACAAACAGCACGCACGCGGCAAGTACACCGCCCGCGAGCGCATCGATATGCTCGTCGATGAGGGCAGTTTCGAGGAGTATGACATGTTCAAGCTCCACCGTTGCCACAACTTCGGCATGGAGAAGAAGCAGTATCTCGGCGACGGTGTCGTTGCCGGTTCCGCAACCATCGACGGCCGTTTGGTATATGTATATGCCCAGGACTTCACCGTCAATGGCGGCTCACTCTCTGAGACCATGGCTCAGAAGATCTGCAAGGTAATGGATATGGCTATGCAGAACGGCGCTCCCGTCATCTGCATGAACGATTCGGGCGGTGCCCGTATTCAGGAGGGTATCTCCGCCCTGGCAGGCTACGGTGAAATCTTCGAGCGCAACATCCTTGCCTCGGGTGTCGTTCCCCAGATCTCTGCCATCATGGGTCCGTGTGCCGGTGGTGCTGTCTACAGCCCTGCCCTGACCGACTTCATCCTCATGACCGAGGGAACAAGCTACATGTTCCTTACCGGTCCTAAGGTGGTGAAGACCGTAACGGGTGAGGACATTGATGCCGAGCACCTGGGCGGTGCCAGCGTTCATGCCGGCAAGAGCGGTGTGACCAGCTTCACGGCCAAGACCGAGGAAGAGGCCATGGCCATGATCAAGAAGCTCCTCTCGTATATTCCTTCCAACAACATGGAGACCGCACCCCGTGTGGAGTGCACCGATCCTATCGACCGCAAGGCCGACCTGCTG
>ULLE01018852.1_pt1 | contig 29898 bp, 40 predicted proteins | sample 1951331 | NCBI WGS metagenome assembly ULLE01 (sample SAMEA4835518, study PRJEB28245) | human gut metagenome | biome: gut microbiome; material: fecal sample | place: Denmark | collected 2008
GCTGCTCGTACTGATAACTTCTGGCTTCATATTGCTGATGCGAAGCGTAATCCTCGCTGCAAGTATATTGCTGCCGTTGGTCAGCTTCAGTGCCGGGCATGATAACCTCATTCAATAGAATGCCGTTATCGGTCATCAGTTTAAATGCTTTGGCCTGTGCCGCCTGTGATTCGGCAGTGTTAGGGTTGTTAGCAGCGAGTTTTAAAAGTTTATTGATTTTTGAAATTAACTTTTCCTTATCGTTCATAAGCTTTCATCATAAATTCAGTATTGCCGACAAATTTTCCTTGACTCTCCAAAGCAGCTCCGGCGGCAACTTTTCGATGCGTTCCCAATTACGAGCAGTAAAATCAAAACTTTTTGGCTGTTCGCAAAGAATGTCGCCCGTAGTTTTACATCCGCTTAGATTCACATGCAGCGGAAATTCTTTCACGGTGCTTGTAATGGGTACAACAACTACAAGCCCTGTGCGTTCCTGAAACTCAGTTTTAGAAACCACCAATGCAGGACGGCGTTTTTTGATTTCAACACCTGCTTGTGGGTCAAAATCAATCCATATAATATCCCCTTCTTTGGGGACATTCGGCATCATTTGAATTATTGGCATAATTTTTAAAACCTTCTTTCTTTAAAGTTCTTTGCCAATAGAGGGGCCGGTAGAGATTTCAACAGGTTTATAATCGCCGGTATAATCCGCAAAAAGTTCCGTAAGTGTACGCCTACGCAATCTTTTAACGAGGGTTATACGCCCATCTTCGGCAAAAATTTCTACAGTATCATTAATGCCGATGTTGGCTGCTTTTAATAAATCCTTGCTGAATCTGATACCCTGGCTGTTGCCCCATTTTACAATAGTTCCTTCAATCATATTACTTGTCCTTTCCTTCATAAACCCGTTTTGGGGGTTAAACGGCAATTCAAACTCCTCAGTTACCGTATATACAAAGTATATACTAACGATAAAATTTTGTCAAGGAGGCAACCATGAAGAAATCCCTTTTAATTTTAGCATTTGCCGGAACTATGGCGTTGTCACAATCTGCGTTTGCATTAACTGTTTATGACCCTACAAATCATACAGAAAATTTAGCGACAAAGTTAAATACGGTTGAAATGCTGCAAAAACAGGCGTTACAGATACAACATGAATTATCTAACCTGGCAAAGCTTGACCCTGCCATGAGCAACGAAACAACTGCAAAAATCCGTAATAATCTTAACCAGCTTAATGATATCCGTAACAGCATTAATGCCATTGGCACAGACTACGAAAAGCTGATGAACGGTTTTGATGATATTTTCCCCGATTATGAAGACTGGAATGGATGCAGTGCAGAGCAATATGCGAAACAGGTAGATAAAATTAATGCTGCCTGGGACGAAGCCGTCAAGCAGGCTATGGGCAGCGCATCCAACGCAAGCCCCGAAGAACAGGCAGCAACCATGGAACAATTATCAAACCTTTTATCTGCCTCACAAAATGCAGAAGGTGCCATGGGTGCATTGCAGGCCAGCAACCAGCTTACAGCCTTAACTGTGGCGCAGCTTAAAAAAATGGAAACGATGATGGCTGACAGCATGCGCACGCAAAACATGTACTACGAAAAACAAATAGCCGCAGAACGAGCAGCTAAAAAGCGCAAAGAAGAATTTTATAAAAATAACGAAAAATACAAAGATGTAAGAATTGAAGCTGGTAATTCAAAACTTGGGCATTTCAAAGGAAGAGAATAATGAAATATTATTTCGTAATAAGTCTATGCTTACTATTCTTATATCATCTATTTGAGATAATAAAAATTTTAAAGGCAAGAAAAAGAAATTTAGTTGATGACGCGCAAGTGGCATCAAAAGGCATTACTTTTTATGCCGTTTCCTGCGTTATTATTATGTTATTTATAGTTAAAGCCTGTTGGTTTATGGAATGGTAAAGTTTTCAAATAAAAAAGCCCCCGCAAGCGGGAGCTTTCTGGTCAGGCCTGCATGGCCGCCATCATTTCCTGGACTTCTTCAAAAATTTCGTCTGGTATTTTTTCGATAAATTGCCAGTTTCGCGCTTTGTAGTCGAGGCTTTTGAAGTGCTCACAAACGAGAACACCTGTAGTCTGGCAGTTACGCAACGGAATATGCAGCGGAAAGCCGTTATCGGTTGACGTAATCGGGATGACTCCCACCAAATTGCAGCGAGCTTGAAAATCGTCATTGGTGAAAACAAGTGCTGGGCGCCTTTTGGTGATTTCAATGCCTGCTGTTGGGTTGAAGTCGAGCCAAATTAGCGAGCCTTGTTTTGGAAAATTTGTAATTTTAGAGGAATGTTGAACCATTAAAAGAGTTCCTTTCCGACGGGCTGGCCGGTATTGATTTCGGTAAGTTCATAATATTGATTATGTCCTTCAAAAATCTCGGCCAAAGTCCGTCTGCGTTTTAATTTTTTAATAGTAATACTGTCGGTTGATGTAGAAATTAAAACAGTATCATTGGTTTTAAAATTAACATCAGCTAAAACAGATTTAGGGAGAATAAGCCCTTGGCTATTACCCCATTTGGTGATTTTTGAAGTTGTTTGCATAATAATTACCTCATCCTAATAAATACAGTACATTTTAGAAACTCTTGCAGTATAAACATGTTTATACCATGTTTAAATTATAACTATTTTGCAGTATTTTGTCAATAAAAAAGCCCCTGCAATAGCAGGAGCTGGATAATAACATTATAGTTCTTCTGTTTTGTAAGTATTGTAACCTTCATAGTTATAACTGGCATCAATGCCCTTCATGTAAACTTCGCGGTCATAAATTTTATCAGTTAGGGCTGCCTTTAAAAGCAGTTTAATTTCCAAGTCCTTTATAGGACTGCGTTCCATTGCTGACAGATAATCTTCTTTGCTGACCTTGCTCCAATCAATTACAAGTTTCAGCTCTGATTTTAATATATGGTCAAGCCATATACGGGACGCACGGCCATTCCCTTCACGGAACGGATGGGCAACATTCATTTCCACATACTTCTCAATGATTTCATCAAAAGTGTTCTGCGGCATGGCGCTAATACTTTTAAGGGCATCTTGTAGGTAAAGAGCTGGTACAAAGCGGAAGTTACTTTTAGCAATGTTTACTGTGCGTATTTTGCCGGCAAATTCATAAATATCTTCAAATAGGTATTTATGAATAAACGCTAAGGTTTGAAAAGTTCCAGGCGGATAATCTTTCAAAATATTATCTCTGAAAAGGTTATGAGCTTTATTCTTGCTGATTTTTTCCTCGGCGTTAGCAAGTTCTGTAGAAGATGTTAGGCCAAGTTTATTTTTAAGTGTCATTGATATACCCCTTTGTATAACAGTTAAAAATAAAATTATTTAATTATTGTGCTTAATGCCTCCAATGTAAATGGAACTGGCATTTCCGGTAAATTTGATAAGTCTGGGATATTTGCATCTATGTCACTGATGGTAGGACGTATATAGTAGTGTAAATGGCTGTTAAAATGAACACACCATTCAGGTGTTATAGCAATATCGCATGGAAGTTTAATTTTGGTAAATTCAATATTTGCCAGGACATCTGGATCAGAAATGTTAAAGGGAGAGTCAAAAATGTCTTCATATAGAAAATTATTCCCTTGCAATGCCTTACAAAACGAGCAATGGTTAGCACTATATTTACGTTGAACAGTATGTGAATAACTGGGAAAATAGTTGAAGTCATTTTTCAGTGTATCTTTAAGCAATGTGGTTACAGGTGCAATGTCAGAAATAATACATAATTCTTTTGCAGGGCTACTTAAAGTAAAAGCGTATGGAACGGGTTTGATTTCCGGTTCAGGAAGGTCAAGTTCTCCATGATTATCGTAATATTCGCAGTCTTTTTCATACTGTTCATTTGTTAAAAGTACATAATTATCAAAAGCAAAACCAATTACAGGAGTTTGATTACCACATTTATAACAATTTCTGAAGCTTTTTATAAGATAAAAATAATCAAAAATTATTATGACATCATCAGGGGTTTTATTAGCAAGCCAATACCCAAATTTATTGTAATTGCGTCTGTAAGGTACATACCACTTTTTTAGTTCAGGATTCCAGCGTGCTCCACATTGTTTAACAAGGTCTTTATCAATATAAGGAATATTTAGAAAAAGCATAATTTACCTCTCACTTATGAAAATGGCCGAGTTTGGCGCCGGTGCTTTCGTCCAATTTGGGTGCTTCTTTTATACGGTCAATAACAAATGTACCATCAGAAAAATCTGTTATTAAACGGTTTTTCGTGCTGCTTAGTGATTGTTTAACGATAGTAACATTCTTTTCTTGCAGAGTTTTTTTGACATTTTCTGTCATAACGAAATCTTCAGAACCTTTTCTTTCGGTTTTTGTATCTTTACTGTTTTTATCAGACTGAACTTCCTGTTTAGCAGTGGAGCTGCTGGAGGGAACGGATGCTTTTTTGGAAGTTTCGTTATCGCCACAGCCGGCTGCTGCAAGAGCAGCAATAAGGGTGCAAACTAATACAAATTTTTTCATTGGATTACCTCACTTCTTAATTTTCATAATGCGTCTTGAATATTTACCTTTTATTTATATATATTCCTTCTATGGCCTACCGACAATGCAAGGATAATAAGTTTATCATCCTCTATTTTTGCTAAAATGCGATAGCTGCCTACACGGTAGCGCCAAAATCCACTTAAATTAGCGGTTAAACCTTTGCCATGCTGCCGGGGATTATCGCAATCTGCAAGGTTTTTGTCAATCCATACTTTTAATATTTTTTGAATAGGCCTATCAAGTTTTTTAAACTCCTTATCAAACTCAGGCGTTGTTTCAACGCTGTATGTCATAGGCCAAGTTCCTCCCAAAGCGCAGAAACAGGCTTGCTTTGCTTACCGCTATTCAGGTAGTCGCTATAAGCCTTGGTTGCCTTTTCAATGTCGTATTCATCTTCGATTTTTTTTAAAAGAGTTTGCCTTATAAATTCTGAAACGCTGATGTTATAGAATTTTGCATAACCTTTGATTAATTCTGTTTCTTCCGGTGATAACCGTAATGAAATAGTAGTCATATAAATGACACCTCCTTGTACTACGATTGTATTACAAGGGCGTTTGTTTGTCAAATTTAACAATTAATTTAGGGAATAAATTACAGCAACCAAGCCCAAAAGTTCCCTAAAATAAATCAACAAGGAGAAGAAAATGGATTTTGCATCATTAGACATGATATTACAGCAATTTGAAAACCTGTTTACAGGCGGCATGGGTACAATACAGGGGCATACTTTCGGCATGCTGCAAATACTTGCCCTGCTTGACGTTGCCCTGGCGCTGCTTTTAAAAATGGCAGGTGGGGTGCAGTTTCAAACGCTTGTAAATAAAATATTGAAAATAGGTTTTTGGGTGTTTGTGGTATCAGAATATGATACCTGGATTAATGCTATTATAGATACCTTTTCTGAACTCGGTTTAGCTGCCGGTGGTGGTAATGTAGGTTTGGAGATGTTAAAGCGCCCATCAATGTTATTGGAAAAAGGTTATGATTTGGCTTCAGATTATCTTTCATGGGTCTCTAAAACTATTACCGGTGTAGATAGTTTTTTTTCTAACTTTGATTTGATAATAGCTTCATATTTGGGAGCAGGCCTAATAATTCTTGCTTTTATGATAATCATTTTTCAGGTTTTCATTACCTTCATTGAGTTTTATATCTTTGCCCTGCTCGCTGTGTTTTTCCTTGCCTTTGCGGTTTTCAACAAAACAGCCTTTATCAGCGAAAAGGTTATAGGAGGCGTATTGAGTTACGGAGTAAAACTAATGGTTTTAGCCTGCGTATTAAGTGCGATTGGCCCTATTGTAGATTCATTGGATTTTTCCATACAAAAAACACCGGATTTAGACCATATAATTGGTGCGTCTGCCTGTTGCTTAACACTTGCTTTTGTAAGCTGGCAGGCTCCGGCGGTTGCTGCGGGGCTAATGAATGGTTCGCCATCTCTTACCGGCGGCACGGCCGCAAGCAATGCTATGGCAGGTACAGCCGGAGGAATTGCCGGCGCTATGATTGGCGCAAAGGCATTAAGCCCGGCAGGCTGGGCAGCAAGCAAAGTACCTGGTTTAAGTGGTGCCGCCCGTGGTGGTTACACCAATGTTGGTGCTAATACTACGCCGCTAATGGGTGCTGCCCGCGGAGCGTTCAGTCACATTAAAAATGGTATTGCCGGTATGTCCGGAGAGGGGACGGCAATAGGCAGAATGCGAAACAATTATGCTGCTGGTTATGCTACCGGCTCGCAGGCAGTCAGTGATGGTTCAAATTCATCCGGAACGTCAACAGCATCAACTAATACAAGTGTTGGCAGTATGGCAGGCACTTCTTCCGGAAGTTCTTCAGGCACAAGCAGCACCACTAATTCAGCATCAACAAATACAACAGGCAATACTTCATTTGCTGCAACAGGGTCACCTTCGGAGAAAAGTTTTTCTGCGGCAGGCAGCACTACAAAAGGAAGTTTTTCTGCCAATGATGTCAACAATAATTCTACTTCAGCAGCTTCTAACAATACTGCTAATACTTCCGCTGGCGGTCATCAGCCGGCAAGGAATGTTAATAAACCCAAAACCGGCGCACTTTCCAAAATGGCAATAATGAGCCAGGCGGAAAAAGCAGTGCCCCCGGAAGCACAGCCCAGTGGTGGCATGGGCTTTCAAATAAGGGGGGATGATTGATTGTTAATTAATCGCGGCTATTGCCGCATTAATGTAATAAAGAAAGGCGTGATAAGTTGAACCGTAAAAAAATAACCGCTATTGTGTGTGCTGCTTATATAAGTGGCAGCGTGGCAATATTTCCAGGTAATTTAACCTTTGGTGAATATTTGCAAGCATCTGTGCAGGAAAATTTTTACCACAAAGCCTCTGCGCAAGAGTTAGCCGTTGATGCTGCCACTTCTGAAAAAGAAAAAAACATTTCAGATGATGAAGCCGCTAAGGAATACGAAAAACTGATTGCAGATGCACAAGAAGCCCGCAGGCAGGTAGAAGAAGCATTAAAGGCTTTCAAGGAAGCGAAAGAACAAGAAACTGCCGCCAAAGAGACAAGTATAGTGCAGAAGCAGCGACAAGATGAAAATGATAATTTTGTTGATGGCAACCTTTTACCGGGAGATTATATGCAAGGCTATGAATTTGCAGATAATAACACGGACGGTAATGTTGTTTTTGATGTAATGCCGCCACCAGATGATGATGCAACGCGGTTTGATTATGACCCCGGCAGCACATACCAGGTTTATTGCCGTCCGGGATTTACAACCGATGTCCAACTTGCGCCCGGTGAAAAAGTATTAAAAATAACAGCCGGCGACAAGATAAACTGGGAATACAGGTATATGGCAGATAAAAACGGGTATCACTTGTACATAAGCCCGACGCAGATGGGGATTGAAACAAACCTGATTATAATTACCGACAAGCATAATTACCAATTAATGCTTGCGACATCAAAGCAGTTCTATCCCATTGTTAAATGGAACTATCCGCAGGAATATTACGATGTACAGGATGATAAAAATATCGTAATGGAAGTAAAATCGGTTGACCAGCTTAACTTTAAATATAGTATCAGCCGTGCTGAAGAATATCCATGGACTCCTGAATGTGTTTTTGATGATGGATTCCGCACATTTATCCGCCTTGCTCCCGGTAAAGCAGATAAATACCGGCCGCTTCTAATGATTAAAAAAGCAGGGCGCTGGATGCTAACCCAATATGCCGTAAAAAGTGGTGCCTTAGTAGTTGGCGAAACTTTCAGGGAAGGCATGTTAATACTGGGTAGTGGTGAACAACGTAAAACAGTTAGAATTGAAAAGGAGATTTAATTAATGGAAAAGCCGGTTAAAAGATATGAATATCATCATGGATGTTATGAAGTTTGTATTATAGCTGCTTTTAACGAATGTGAACTTGAATTTACTTTTAATACACCTGTTATAGCTGACGGAATGGGTAATTTGGGGTACGCACTTGCTCCGGACGCTGTACAGAAGGAAAACTTCCTGGTTTTTTGTGCGTTTGCCAATAGTTATTTATTTGAAAATGAAAAAAATATTAAATTTACAAAAGGCAACGTGATTGACAATGGCGACAGATATTTAATCACTTATGAAAATGAGAATGAATGTATTGAAGTAACGAGTGACTTGGAGTTTTTGGCTACAACCATACAGGATATTAAAGTTAAAAAAATATCTGCACCAGAGCTTGTAGAAATCAAAGAGTGAGGAGTGAAATAAGTGGAAGAAATAATTGAAGTAACAAAAGAAGAAGCCGCTGCATGGGCGTTCCATGAAGATGCTTTAGATTTAATTGACGTACTTGCAGACCCCGTAGACCCTGATACCTGCCTGGCACCGGATGAGGAGTAAAATATGGCTGAAAAAGTAAATAAATTGAAGCAGGCACATGATGCTTTAATACAAGACGTAATTGAACAGATGGCACAGGGAAATCTTCCTTGGCGCAAGCCGTGGAATCTTAAAACCGGAATTGGTGGATTGCCAATAAATGCAGTTACTAAGAACAGATATCGTGGTAGCAACCTTATCTTTTTATCAATAGTGCAGGAAAAAGAAGGGTATAAAGACCCTCGCTGGATGACATATAACCAGGCAAAATCCATGGGTGCACATGTGCGAAAGGGCGAAAAAGGCTGCATAGTTGAATACTGGATGTGGGAAAAAGAAGCCCTTGATGAAGATGGCAATAAAATTAAGGTTAAGCTGGAAAAACCTGTTCCGCTGCGCAGCGTTGTTTTTAATGCAGAGCAGATTGACGGCTTGAAGCCGTATGTGCCGCCGGTACAAAAATGGGAACTTGAAGAACGGGCGGAACGTATTATAGCGTCTGTTGGCGTCCCGGTTCTGCATACAGCAGAAGACCAGGCATATTACACCCGGAATGCAGATGAAATACATCTGCCGGAAAAAGTTTCTTTTCCAAATCAGAACAAATATTATGCAACCGCGCTGCATGAATTATCGCATGCAACCGGGCATCCTTCCCGCTTGAATAGGGAATTTGGCGCGTTTGGCTCTGAAAAATATGCAATAGAGGAGTTGCGTGCGGAAATAGGCAGCATGTTCTTATGCCGTGACCTCGGCATTGCAATGGATAGCCAGGATGTACAGCATGCAGCATATATACAGAGCTGGATTAGTATTTTAAAAAAAGACCCTGACATTTTGTTTAAAGCGGCTGCGGATGCTGAAAAAATTTGTGATTTTATCTACGGCAAAGAAAAAGAACTGCTGAAGGAACAAAAAGTTGCACAAGCGGTAGACGAAAAAACAGAAGCCCTAAATGCGAAGCTTAATAAAACAGAAGTTGCTGTATTACTTGAAGAAACCAAAGCTAAAATGGCAATGCGCCTTTCAGATGGGCGTAAGCCGCAAGGGCCGTATATTAAAAACGAATACATAACAGAACTGACGCCGGATATGGCAAATCATGCAGAAGTCTTTGATAAATGTAAATTCTACAAATCCGACCTTTCCGCGCTCGGCAATCAGGTGCGGTTCAAAGATTGTGACTTTCATGGCTGTGTAATGCCGCAAAATTTAAGCGATAAAAGTTGGAGTTTTGAAGGCGAAAAATATTTTGTTGGCATTGATTTTGCCGGTACTGACTTGAAGACTATTGATTTATCCGGCAGTAATATGCTGTTTTGCAGTATAACTGACGCTAACTTGCAAGGTACTGATTTAAGTGCCAGCAAATTTACAAACTGCCTTTTTGGTAAGTCTAATATTACAAACATGAACGTATCGGGCAGCGTTTTTCAGAGCGTGGAAGTTGCAAATAACACGGGGACGGCAAAAGCGGATATAGCAATTTTTGCCGGCAATGATACCGTTAAAAAGAAGATAGCCCAAGAATTAGGCTTAAACCCTGATACCGGAAAAACGAACGTACCAGGGCTGCATAATACGCCAGAAGCAGTAAACATTGAGAAAATAAAGGGGTATAAGCCGGTATTAGGTTATCCTGTTACATGCCGCGACATGTATTGCCAGGAGGCTCAAAAACAGCTTAAAGAAGGCAGGAAAATTAATGATGCGGAAATTGCCGCAGCGCTGGCAGGACGCTATAACCACAGGGAAATAGCTGCTGTTTTAGCGTCTACAAGCCCTTATATTAAAGACCTTACTGCTGCAAGCAAAACAGTGGCAAAGTCATTGGTATTAAGTAAATCGACAGGATTGGAGATGTGATGTTGTTAAAAAAATTTATAATATGCGTTCTTTTACTAACTGTTTTGTCAGCAACAGGTATTGTATCAGCCGCACCAATAACTAGTCCGTTTGGTTGGCGTGTGCATCCCATAACTGGTGAGTATAAATTTCATACGGGTCTGGATATAGGTTATGACTATGGTGACGGCATAGCAGCTATGCTGCCAGGAAAAGTGGTATACAGCGGTTGGTACGGTGGTTATGGTAACTGCGTTATTTTGGAACATGACGGAGGAGACCATACTTTATATGCGCATTGTAGTGTACTCTATTGCAGTTATGGGCAATGGGTAGATAAAGGCAGTGTAATAGCTGCTGTTGGCAGCACGGGAAACAGTACAGGACCGCATTTGCATATTGAATGGTGGCATAATGGCCAGTATGCAGACCCATATTTACTTTGGAGTTGATAAAATATATGGATTTAAAAAAGATAGATATGCTGGAAACAGGTTTTAAATTAAAAAAACTGCGGTTGAATAAAAGAATCACGCAAAGGGAATTAGGTGAAAAAATCGGTTTAACTACTACCTTGGTATCATGTCTTGAACGAGGTGCCGTTAATCTGACAATGGAAAATGCTATAAAATTACAGCAATTTTATAAATGTAAATTTGAAGATTTTATTGTGTTGAAAGGAAAAGATAAATAAATGGTGATTATATGACAAAAAGTATCGAGAAGAATGTAATTGTTTATAATCTTAACGGCATACAAATTGCAAATACATTGCCAAGCAAGGCCCGCAAATTATTACGGGATAAAAAAGCAAAGGTTAAAAGTATTAAGCCTTTTGCGATACAAATGCTGCAAATAACAGGAACAGCTAAATGAAACGAAGGGAGCAAAAATTATGAACAAAAAAGAATTAGTACAGGAAATTAGCAAACAGACGGGATTTGCACAGAAGGATGTAGTTAAGATGCTTGACAGTTTTTTAAATGTTGTAGAAAAAACTGTTGCTGATGGTGGAAGCGTGCAGCTTATAGGGTTTGGTACTTTTGAGAAACGTAAACGAAATGCGCGTACCGGACATAACCCTGCAACTGGCGCACCGATAAGCATACCTGAAACGTATGTGCCGGCGTTTAAAGCAGGAAACAGGTTTAAAACCTTAGTAGCAAAGCAATAAAATATAGATTTTAAATTTAACCTCTTCCCGAAAGAGAGTAATGGCGCCGAGGCTGCCATTAATTAAACTTCGGGCAGAGGTTTATTTTTTTGGAAAGGGTGATAAAGTGCCTGTTGTAATTAATCTTGGGCAGGATACAACCGTTACAAAACTTAGTGACGGAGCAAAGGCTGTTAGTGTATTAGAACACAGGAAAGTCCGGCAAAAAAAAGATATTATCAAGCATCCGGCTCTGCTTAATGACTTTTTTCAGGATTTAATAAATCAGATGCCAGACATTAAAAATGAAAAAATAATAATTACGTTATCATACGGAAGCGGCATACAATACCGTACATCTACGGTATCTGCGAATGACATTATCATTGATGACCGCAAATTAAAACCTGAAGAAAAAGAAAACCTGGTACTTGATAAATGCAGAGCATTTTTGCCGCCGGGGCTGTCAAGCATAGCACAAAACTGGGAAGTTTGCGTAATGGACGCATATGTTGGTGATATAGATGTTATCGTTTCCTGCTGTTATTTGCCAACAGATTATCTCGATAACATAAAAATAATAGCTGAAACATTAGATTTAGATGTTGTTATGGTCACGAGCCATGCTTATGGCTTATATAAAATATTAAATTCACAAGACCGGCAGCTTTTATTAGAAATACCTACCGGCTGGCTGGCAATAAATGAATTTGGTCTGGCTTGTTGGCCGCGCCCACAAAACTGTCAAATGACAGAAGAACAAATAATCAATGATTTATCATTGACAACTGAACGTCTATTCAAAATTGATGCACAAAAAATGAATGAAGTAGTGAATAATGTTGCGCTGGATATATACCTTAAAAAACCTATTGAATATGCAGGCAAATTTGACCCGTTCATTGTCGCTGCTGCTGGCTGCGTAATTAACAAGCTGCCAAAAACTGTATCGGCCGCTGAAACAGAAGAACAAAAAAAGAAAGGGGGCATGTTAGATGAAATTACCGGTAAACTACGGCAACTTTTTGCTAAAAAAGGACAGTGACAAAGCCCGCTTTCAGCATAATAAGCCAATAATCAGTTTATGCGTAAGTGCTGTTATGGTTTTTGCTGTCACAGGTGCGGCTTTAAACGGCCTGGCGCTTGCTTATGCGCATATGACGGCCCCTAATCAGAATTATGATATTAACTATTTTAATAAGGCGCAAAAGTTATCTACGGATGTGTCTAAAAGCCTTGCCTTATACAAAGATGCAAGGCCGGATGATATTAATGCAATAAAAACGGTGCAGGTTTTCAGTGCAAAACCTGCAGGAGTGGATATTGAAAATATAAAAATTGACAGCAAAAAATATATCGTTACAGCTTCAACAACCGATATGAAACTTGCTAACGAATATTTAAGCAAAATGAACTTTGGTAAAGAACGTGAAGCCGCTATAAGTAATATCACTACCAAAGAAGATAAAAGTATTTTTACCATCACTGTTACGGAAAAAGCCAAACAGCCTAAAGCCAAACAGAAGAAAGGGGGCGCAGGTAAATAATGTGGGATGCTTTTAGTGCCGATACAAGCGGCTTCAAAAGGAAAATTTACATTTATATCCTGATTACCATAATGGCTTTAGCGGCTGCTTATGGTTTTAACATGATGCGCAGCATGAAAGCAGCAGAAAACATCAAGCTGGCAGCTACTTATACCGCACAGTCCGACTGGCTTAATCAAATCGACTATGACGAAATGGACGCGCTTTATAAAGCTGTACTGAAGCCGGTAAAGGCAAATCAGATTGATAAAGTCCAGCAGGAGCAGCTTGATATTCTGCGCAACCACAATATTGTGGTTGAATCCGTCCGGAATGATAACGATAAAACCAATAAGAAAAAAGCTAAATTAAAATCAGTTACAACTAAAGTTACCATGCAAGGGAATTGGGATAATCTTACTGCGGCTCTCAATGAATTTGAAAAACGTAATCTTGTTGTTATTACCGAACTGGATATTAGCCCTGATAGCAAAACTGGCTTAATAGAAGCAAAAATGGGTTATAACATTTATTATCAGTAGGCCGGAGGTATAAAGCATGAGAAAAATAGGAGTCACAACAAAGCTGGCCACATATATGGCAAGCGTTATATCCGGCGCCATGGTTTTTGGGAGTTTTGCGTATCTATTTACACCGGCAGAAGTTAAGCCTAATCCATTGCCGGTAGTGAATTTTGCCAATACAAACCTTGATACCGGCAGCATAACAGGCACTTCACCGTTTGCCTTGCCTGATACATCAAAAATGAAAGTTCCGGATATGCCAGTACCGCCAGGAGTTCCTTCAATGCCGGTAGGAGCAGGCATGCAGGCAGATGTTTTAACCGTTATAGGCGTGTTGCCGCCTGACGTTGTAATCCTGCAAAAAGGTGGTGAAACATTAACTGCCAGAGCAGGCAGTGCAACAAAATGGGGAACCGTAAACAGCATATCATCTTCAGGTGCTACTATTGACGGTGCCTTTATCAAAATAAAATAGATTGGAGTTTGTAAATCTTGAAAAAAAGTAAAATCAATAAAATTGCAGCCATAACCATGTCTGCCATGATGTTTACACAATCAGCATTTGCTTTTCAGGTAGACTTTGCGCCCGGCACGCCGCTTATAGAAGCCTTGCGTGCGCTGGGCTATAAAGCAGGCAAAAACGTTATCATTAATGGTGATTTGGGCGGAACGGTAGCCATGAGCATGGGCGATACAGATTTTGACACGGCTATCAAAGCACTTTCACTTACACATAATTTCTCTTATGAAGAAGTAAACGGAGCTGTTCTTATTGCACCGCAAAAAACCATGAATACCATTAAGACGTTTAAATTAAAACATTTGGAGCCGGATTATGCCGCAAAGCAGATGGGGCTTTTGGTGGAAGATGATAATGTTGTTGTAAACAGCGACCTGCACAGCATTACCGTTTCCGGAAGCAGTGCAGATTTAAACCGCGTGGAGCGTGAACTTCAGGAACTTGATAAAGCCCAGCAGCAGGTAAATATCAAGGCAACATTTATCGAACTTTCCAAAGGTAAAACCCGTGACCTTGGCCTTAGCTATACTTCTGACCCTTGGACAAAAGATACCTCCCAAAGCGGCTATAACGGCTTTGTGTTTGGCGTAACCGGCGCGCATGAAGAAACACTTTCCAACGGCAAAGTGCTTGCACGTCCGAATGTAACAACCTTCGACGGCCGCCAGGCTAAAATTATGATGGGCGATAAAGTACCGGTATTTACTTCTTCCAGCGACAGCACCGATACGGATGCAGATACCACTATGACGGTTGAGTATAAAGACGTCGGCATACAGCTTGATGTTTTGCCGCGCATCAACGAAGAAGATAAGGAAACCATTACCATGGTTATTAAGCCTTCTGTTTCTACTATTACTGAATGGGTAGAAAGCGGGAATAATAAAGCACCGCAAATTTCAGAGCGCAGCGCGGAAACCACCATCCGCGTAAAATCCGGTGAAACTATCCTGCTCGGCGGGCTGCTAAAGGAAGAAGAAATTAAAAATATTAAACAAATTCCTATTCTGGCCAAAATTCCGCTTTTGGGCGAACTCTTTAAATCACGCAGCCTGGAAAAATCTCAGTCTGAAATTGTGGTTGCCATTACACCTACTATTGTTTATGACGAGGATGGCCGCCCGCAGGTGGAAATGCAGAAAGTTTCTCCTAAACTGCATGAGCAGCTTAATAAAATGCAGAACGAGCCGGAAGAAAGCAATATAGGTACTGAAGCGCAAACAAGCATAGATACCAGAAACGCTGAACTTGAAAGCCGGCACGTTGAAGATACTGAAAAACTGGCAAAACATGACGATGAAATTAAACGTCTTGCCGAAGAAAATATGCGTATGCGCCGTGAGCTTGAAAAATCCCAGGAAACTATGAAAATGGTTTTGGATGCCTTAAAAGTAGGTGATTGATATGCCGGCCTTTGAAAATCTTATCTCCTCAGTCGATATTAAGCCGTCAGTGCTTGCCATGGTAGACAAGGAACTGATGGAGCAGCGTTTTATCATGCCGGTTGATTTTGAAGAAGAAAGCGGTATTTTAACTATTGTTACCAGCAATTACCAGGAAGTAATTACAGACATTGCTATGATAAGTGAAATAATTGCTGGCAAAAATGACGGTAATGTTAAAGGTTTAAGAGTCGAAAGCGTAACTTATGAAAATCTCACGGCAGGTTACAGTTACCATTATAAACAGGCATTTACACCGGCTAATCAGTCTGTACAAAAAGCAGTAAGTACCGAAAGGGCAATAACAACCGAACAAACAAAAAAAGCCGAAGAAATACTGCGCAAAGCTATTGACATGAAGGCCAGTGACATCCACATTACGCCGTGGCGCGACAGTACGCATATACAATACCGTGTTGACGGCAAACTGCGTGAATCGGGCATAGCAATATCTAAAGAAGACGAAATAACAATCTGCAACTACTATAAACGTAAAGCCGGTAAAAACGTCAACCCACTAATGCCCGAAGATGGACGATTTACTTATTTAGGTACATCTTTCCGCCTTTCTACCATGCCATATGGAGGTGACGGCGAACGCAGCAAGGTTGTTTTAAGGTTGCTGTCTACCAGTGACTATGTGCCTAAAATCGAAGAATTAGGCTTTACCGAAGAAGAAGTAAAGCATCTGCGCAAACTGATACATAAACCAAGCGGCATTATGCTTGTATGCGGGCCAACAGGTGAGGGCAAAAGTACCACGCTTTACAGCCTGATTGCTGAACTTGCAGCGACAGGTAAATACATCATTATTACATTTGAAGACCCCATAGAGCGTTATATCGACGGCATTGCCCAAGCACAAATAAGAGAAGCTGACGATCCAAAGAATAATTTTGGCTTTCCTTGTGGTATGCGCAGCGCGATGCGACAAGACCCTAATGTTATTGAAGTAGGCGAGATACGCGATGCTGAAACAGCGCTTGTATCAGTTCAAGCATCACAGACCGGCCATTTAATCTTTTCAACATTGCACGTCCGCAATAGCATATCTGTATTCAGACGTTTAAGGGATATTGGCGTAAACGTTTCCGGGTTTTCGGAACAGATTATAGGCATTGCTTCGCAGCGCTTGTTATCTAAAAACTGCCCGCGCTGCAAAAAGCGCATAGAAAGCCCTTTGAATAGCTTTTTGCGCCCACAAGATTTAGCCTTATTAGAAGAAGGAAAATACAGCTATGTTTCAACGGGCTGCGAACATTGTTCCGGAACTGGCTTTTTAGAACGTGTGCCAGTAATAGAAATTATTGAATTTAACAACTACCTGCGTGACTATTTTGCTGAAAAACACGGTTTGATTGATATTGAAAAATTTTTACGCAAAGAGATTAACTTTAAATCCTTGTGGGATAAGGGTATGAATTACGTTGCAAAAGGAGAAGTTTCGCTAGAAGAACTTTTAAGCCGGATAGAGCCTGACGAGGATTTAACGAAAGCGAGGGGATAACTGAATGAATCTGGTAGATAAAATTAATGAAATTTTTGATAAACCAAATAAATTTGATTTTTATTCCATATTCAACAATTTGCAGTTATTGCTTGCAAGCGGTAGTGATATGCCAAACGCAGTTTCAAATATTGCAGAATTTCAGAATAAAAAGCAACTCGCTTCAGCACTTTATAGTATTAGCCGTAATTTGCGGGCTGGTATTTCTACGGGAATGGCATTTAAAAAAACTGATATTTTCCCGCGTATTGTACCGCCAACTTTAGAAGCAGGCGAAAAATCCGGTCATTTATCCGAAACTTGTGAGAAACTATCCGACTTAATGTTTATGCAGCATAACCTTTACAGCAAAGTAAAAAATGCACTGCTTGTTCCTAAAATAGCAGCTGTAATGATGACCATTATGGCAATAGCGTATATTAAAATTGCTATTCCGGAATATATTGTTCTTTATAAAGATAATGATATTCCGCTCCCTGGGATTATTATTATGGTTACTGATTTTGTAAATGCAATAGTAGATTACTGGTATATTACATTGCTTGGTATATATTTAATTTACAAAACCTTTTGCTGGTTCGAAGAAAACAGAAGCGATATTGTAGATAGCATTAAATTAAAATTGCCTATCTATCGTGATTTGCATTTTAATTTTCTGCAACACCAGTTTTCAAGTATTTTGTCTATTATGATTTCTTCAGGCCTAACAGAACAGCAATCTTTAACCCAGGTCAGTCAGGTAGTAGATAACAGCGTTATGTCAAGCACTATTTTGCGTGTCCGTGATGATATAATGCGTGGCCGAAGTATTTCAGATAGCATGAAAAGAAATAACAGTGACCATATTTTTGACAGTCTGCTTTTGGCGTCAATTAACGCCGGAGAAAAGGCTAATGCTGTGCCGAAAGCATTGGACCAATGTACAAAATATTATGAAAGAACCATTAATAATCAAGTCGAAACTGTAAGCACAAAATTAACTTTTATTGTAATGATACCTATGGGAATTATTATTGTAGCAATGTTCTTGTTTACTTTGATGCCTATGTTTACATATATAAACAAGGTTACAATGTAATTTTTAATTAAAAATATCACCCTTCGCTGGGGAATGGCGCTAAGGCTGCCATTCATAAGCGACTTTATACCAGCGGAGGGAGGTGAAAAAATGAACTCCACGCTAAAAAATAAATTAAGCGTGGTTTTATATTGCCACAAAAAAGGGTTTTCGCTTGTTGAAATTATGGTTGTGCTTGGAATGATAGTCGCTTTGGGAACATCAGCCATATTTGTAGGTCGTAACTACCTCGAAAGTGGTAGGTATAGTACAGCTAAAGCAGATGTATCCGCAATAGCTATTGCAGTATCACAATACAAATTCGAGATGGAAGAATACCCTCAAACACTCAATGTAATGACTCAAAAAGTTGAGCAGTATGGCCCATGGCTGCATGAAGACAGCCTGAAAGACCCATGGGACAGAGATTATCAGTATTCTTTTGATGAATCCAATAACTCCTTTGCCGTCTGGTCATATGGCCCAGATGGTACAAATGCGAGCGGCAGTAACCCAACCGAATTTACCGGTGATGACATCGGAATTTTAGGACATTAACATTAAATTTTGAAAAGGAGATTATTAACATGAATTATTCTATTGAAATCATGGAGAAATTTACAAAAAACAAAAAGAAAAAAGGGTTTTCTTTAATGGAAATTTTGGTGGCATGTGCAATTATAGTATCGCTATCTGTTGGTGCGTTCTTTATGTTTAACGAAGGACAACAAACACGTAAAATGGCACAAATGACAAATGATATGGATGCACTTGCAACGGGTTGCCTGGCATATGAAGCTTTAAGTTTAGAATCTTTGCCCCCTGATACATTAGCTGACCTTGCTACTGGCCTTACCGCGGATGAAAGCGTTGATAACAGCGCACATGACAATTTTGTAACAAGTACAAAATCTGATGATGGTACTTTTCTTGACCCTTGGGGTGTAGAGTATGAATATGATTCCGCCGAACGCACTATTACCTGTACCCCGAAAGATTCATCTGGTCAGGACATGGAACCGGTAATCCGTTATTTCTAATTTATTAAGCAGGGCATCTTTTGCCCTGCTTAAATTAAGGAGTAAAAAATGCTTAAAAGTACACTGGGTAAAATACGGTTTACCCCCCCACAACACAAAAACATAGTGGTAGCGCATTAATCGTTTTGGTAGCCGTTGCAGCAATCCTTACAAGTATGATTGCATTATCAACGGCGAAAATAAGCCAGGCTTCTCTTAGTAGCCTGGACAGTACCAAAATTGCGCTACAAGCCCAGCAATACGCTGCCGCAGAAGCAAGCGTACTGCAAGCAACCAATTATGATGATTTAACAGCGCATGATAAAGAAATAATACAAAATTCAAATTATTTATCTGAAGTCGAGTTATCCGAAGAAACGGATTATAACGATGACATCAAGCAGCGTACCGCTACCATCCGAATTTACCGGGGCAGCGAGGTTTTACCGCGTTATACCTTGGAAAGCATATTACTTTCTAAAAGCGGAGATAGTGGAGTACCAATCGGTACAGTAATAGCATGGCCGGTAAACAGCCTGCCTCAAAAAAGCGGCACATGGCTGGAATGCAATGGTCAAAGCTGTTCAGCCTATCCAGAACTTGTTGCTGTACTCGGCAGCTCCCGCGTACCAGATTACCGCGGCGTTTTCCTCAGAGCATATGGCAGCCGCACAAGCAGCCATTACGGTACGGTAACACATCAGTCCGGAAGTCTTGGCGAATTACAAGGTGACGCCATCCGCAATATAACTGGTAATATTACAAGCATTTATGGTAGGCAAAATGTTTCTGATGGTGCATTCCAAAGAACTAATGCTTATGAAAATATTGACTATGATAAGGGTGCAAATATGGCTCATTATTCTTTTGATGCCAGCCGCGTTGTACCTACTGCAACAGAAAACAGGCCCATTAACATAGCGGTTAAGTACCTTATTAAAGCAGCATAATCTGTTAAATTTGAATTTGGATTTTCTTGTGCATGCGCTGAGAAGGAGTTAAAAATGCTTAAAAGTCTACTCGAAGAATTACGTTTTACCCCCCCAAAGGATAAAAGCCCTCGCCATAAAGGCTCGGCCTTTTTACTGATTGTTGTTATGGCAGCAATCGTTATGAGTATGATTGCACTGTCAACGGCAAAAATCAGTCAAGCCGGCTTAGGCAGCTTAAATTCTTCCAAAATTGCTTTACAGGCACAGCAATACGCTGCGGCTAAAGCAGACATCATTAAAGCAACAGATTATGACGAAATCACAGCGCAGGCTATCGAAGAAATTCCAAATTCTAATTTTTATGATGAAGTAATACTCGGCAACGAAACATTATATCCTGGTAAAGATGATATTTACCAGCGCATTTGCACTATTAATGTTTATCAGTACGGAGATGTATTGCCCCGGTGCAGTTTAAAAGTTGCAAAAACTTCCGTTGATTTAAGGCCCAGCGTGCCTCCCGGAAGTATTTTGCCGTGGCGTGGAAATCTTGCTGATATGCCGGAAGGTTTTGCACTTTGCGACGGCAGTAATGGTACGCCCGATTTACGTGACCGTTTTATAGTTGGCGCAGGAACAGAATATAACCTTAATGATACCGGTGGCGAAAAAGAAGTATTGCTTGAAGCTGAGCAAACTGCAAGCCATTACCATTATTTTGGTTGGAACAGTTCAAATAATACTGGTTATTTTTTATCATATGGTAATAGCAAATCTCCGCAATTTCCACCATTGCCACCACTTGTTCATGCGCAAAAATGGAATGGTTCTAATGGTGGCAACTGGTCTACAACACGCAGCGGTGAAAATTTGGCTACAAGCCTTGCAGTAGGCGTGGATGCAACCAAACCGCATGAAAACCGCCCGCCTTATTATGCTTTATATTACATTATGAAATTAGATGATTGATTAATTTATTTTAGCCTTGCTGTGAAGAAAGGATAAATTATGAAACATAATTTTTACTTCAAACATAGCAAAGGCAGTGCCTTAATCACTGTTGTAGCAGTTGCAGCAATCGTTATGTCTATGATTGCACTGTCAACAGCAAAAATCAGTCAAGCCGGGTTAGGCAGCTTAAATTCTTCCAAAATTGCTTTGCAGGCCCAGCAGTATGCTGCGGCCGAAGCAAGCATATTACAGGCCACAAATTATGATGATTTAACAGCCCATGATAGGCAAAATATTCGAAATACAGATTACTTTTCTGAAGTAGTTCTTTCTGAAGAAAGCGATTACGATGAAGATATAAAGCAGAGAACGGCAGTAATTTCAATATATCGTGGAAATGAAGTTTTGCCACGCTATTCACTAGAAACTTTATTGCTGTCTACAAACAAAGATACCGGCGTACCAGTTGGCACAGTAATAGCATGGCCGGTAAACAGCTTACCACAGGAAAGCGGAGTTTGGCTCGAATGTAATGGTCAAAGCTGTGCAGCTTATCCTAAACTTGTTGCTGTTCTTGGACATGCAACAGTACCTGATTACCGTGGCGTATTTTTACGTGCTTACGGCAGCAGAACGAGTAGCCATTACGGTTCGGTAACACACCAGTCCGGAGCGATGGGAGAACTACAAGGTGATGCAATTCGTAACATAACAGGCTCTTATACAGGTTATGAATTTGGCGCAACTGATGGTGGTTGGCAATTTGATGGTGCTTTATATGCTACTAATGATAGCGGATATAGAGGTAATGAAAATAGTGAAGATAGGGCTATTCGATTACGTTTAGATGCCTCACGTACAGTACCGACAGCCAGCGAAAACCGTCCTATTAACATAGCGGTTAAATACCTTATTAAAGCTGAATAATTTGAATTTCTTTGACTCCATTAAATATGGCAGTTCGTTATTTTATTTAAGCGTCTTAGGAGGATTTATGCTTATACGTTTCTTAATAGCTATGCTGTTAATAATTATCATTTCCGGAACCACGTTTTATAACAATGATAATTTTAAAAATACTGTAACCGATAAACAAATTGAAGGCATGACAGTTATTTTAGACCGAGCATTGGTTGCATATTATACCAATCACGCAGGCGAATTGCCAACAAATTTAGATGATGATGTTTTGCTTATTATGGGTTTGGATAATAGTGTCGATTTGGAGTTTTTTACTTATAGTAAAACATCAGATAATACTTTTAGGCTCGTCGCTCAGCTTTCTAATAACACTTTCGAAAGCGCGCATTCCGGTGAGCCGCTAGTAATAATAGAGCCGGAAGAACCATGACAGAATTTTATTATTTTCTTATATCAATAATATTTTTAAAAATTAGTTACATAGATTTTAAAGAAAAATTCATCTATGACATTGATTTAATTCTTGCAGCAGCAATAATTACAATATATAACCTTATAACAGCGCAAATAATTCCTATGGTATTAGGTGCAGCAGTTGGTTTTTTTATAGGTTATGTTATTTATACAGCAGCAATGCTAATTTATCACGAAGAAGCTTTTGGATTTGGTGATGTTTTATTAATGGCAGTGCTTGGAATGTTTCTAAAATGGCCGTTCTTTATACATTACTTTTCTATATCTATTATTTTTACAGGCTTTTTCTGTATTCTATTTTTAATAATAAATCCGAAATTTAAAAATTCATCTATACCATTAGCACCAATTTTAATTTTTTGGTTGCCGATATTTTACATAGCCGGCAAGCCAACAGTTTTTCAAATAATAGCCAAAATTTGTCCCTAATATACGGACAAAAAGTTTAACATTATTAGTTTTTTAAAATTTTGTGAAAATTTTTGCGTTATGAGGGGGTTTTAAAAAAGCACCTAATTAATTAATAGGATACAACTATAAACACGCTCATAACGCAAATTTGTAGGTCAGAAAGGATTTTCTTTATGAAACGCTTATTTTTATGTGAAAATGGCGCGGCTGCTCAAAAAATTGCAGATTTTTTTGGTGAAAACAAAGCAACCGGAACATATTTTAGCAATGAACACGATATTTTCTATCCCTGTCCCGGTCATCTGCTCCGATTAGACAAGCCGGTTGAGATAAATACAAAGTATAAGATTTTTAATCGTAAATATCTGCCTATAATTCCGGATAGATGGCTGCATAGGCCTTTATCTAAACCAGAACTAAAAGAAGAATTAACAAAAATCCATGAACTCTTAAAGGAAGCTGATGAAATTGTTATTGCCGGCTCTCCTTCAGATGATTTTCATGGCCGCTGTAATAATATTATTAATTACTACAACATTGCAAAACCACTCCGAACAATATATTTAACTGGTTATGATGTTTACTCCCTCAACGCCTTAAATGCTGAACCACAACTACCTTTTCGTGCTGAGGCTTATTTAGCAAAAGAAAGATTAGATTGGCTTTTTGGTGTTAATGCAAGTTGCAGCCTTTCCCTATCTGCCGGTAAGCCAATAAGTATAAGCCGCTTGAAAATGCCTATTTTAAACATGGTATATAAACGGAATGCTGAAATTAAAAATCACAATGCAGTTACAGAATATACTTTAACCGTATATTTTTGGCAACATAAGGGACTGCCTATACCAGCTCTTTGGATAACTGATAAACCGGTAACTGATATAACAGTTGTACGCAACATCAAAAATAAAGTCTCCGATGCAAAAGCTAAAGTAGAATCTATTAATGATATAACAATTGAAAACCCTGCACCACAGCCATTTACAATGGCTGAACTCATGATGTATGCAGCACATAAACTAAAGATACCGCTGCAACGAATCGAAAAAACAATTTGGGATTTATATTACAACGGCTATATCAGTATTTATTCAAACCCAACTATTTTAAAAACAAAATATTTAAAAAATATTTTAGAAAACTTAATGGTAGCCGGAGACGATAATATTCTCCGGCTTGCAAAAAAAGCATTACTTTCATGGGCAGCCGATAGCGATAAAAATATCAGCGGCATTATTCCTACAATGCAACGTGTTGATTTTGTGGAATTAAAGCAAGACCAAGCTATAATTTTAAAAATGTTAAGCCGTCGCTTTCTGCTGGGATTTTACGCATCTAATAAATATATAGAACGCACAATTAATATAAGCTGTGCCGGAGAGCTATTTGAGTATAAACAAATACAAACTATACAACAGGGCTGGAAGCTAAATAATATTGGAAATGATACTATTTTTAAAGAAGTATTACCGGAAGAAGAATTATTTCCAAAAGGTCCACTTTCCATTCAAGAAAAAGTAAAAGCAACTCCAAAGGCTTATACTTTAGCAACATTATATTCTGCACTGTGCAATGCTAATCTATTAGCAGAAAATCGAAAACTTCATTATTATAATTTCGGTATCGGTACTGATTATAATAGGCTTACAATCATAAACGATTTAATTCACGATGGCTATTTAAAATTTAAGAACAATACTCTATCTTTAGCTGATTCTTTAAATGATATATGGCCATACCTTCCTGAAGAACTATTAAATACTGACTATACCGTATACTGTGAATATACATTGGAGCAAGTACGCAAGGGAGAGATTACAGCTAATGAATATATTAAACAAAGAGTGCCTTATATAAAAAAACTAGCAACCCAACAATTAAAACCAGGTTATCAGATTCAGCATAAATTATGCCCAGTATGTTCAAAAGGTTATCTTGTTTTAAAATCATCAAAACAAGATAAATTTTGGGGTTGCACAAATTTTCCAGAATGCAAGGCATCTTTTGCTAATATCAATTCAGAACCATTTATTATGGCTTGTCCTGAATGCAAAACTGGCTATTTAAAAAAACGTAGTAAAATTAATGAAGTTTTTTGGTGTTGCAGTAACTATCCTGCATGCACTTATATGGCAAGTAAATTGCCTAATAAAAAGGAGGAATAATTATGAACAAAATTATTTTAATGGGGCGTTTAACACGTGATCCAGAAGTACGGTATACCACTACTGGCAGAGCCGTTTGTCAATTTGCACTTGCTGTAAACAGGCCTTTTACAAATCAGGATGGACAACGTGAAGCCGATTTTATCAATATTATTATCTGGGGTAAATCAGCAGAAATTGCCGGTAATAGTTTATCTAAAGGACAGCGTGTACTTATTGAAGGCCGCTTACAAATTCGCAGTTATGATGGAAAAGACAACAAAAAACATTATGTTACTGAGGTTATTACAAATAGTTTTGAATTTATCGAAGCAAAGAATTATCAATCTGGTACTGGTAATAAAGAAGCTTCCTCTGTAATGGATAGTTTCAGCTCTGATGAATCATTTGATGAAGAAATCCCATTTTAATTATTAAAAAGGCATTCATATGGATAATTTAACTTATAACAAAAAAATTTTAAATGATATATTAAACTTTGACTACTTGCCTGAAAAAATTAATACTATATTACGGTCGGGTAAGTTAATACATTATTATGTATTTAGCCGTACTGTTAATACTATACCCAAGACCGAAATATGCCTTTTAGACACTTCAGGATTTAAAAAAATTTATACTATTAATGATTGTGGCAACGCAATACAAATAAAAGAAATATCAGTTAATGCTTTTCAAACCAAAGCTGAACGTAACAGCGAAATATATCATTTATATCATAAAGAAGGATTAAGTCAAATATTTTTAGCCAAACTTTTTAATATTAGTCAACCAACTATTTCATTAATTGTAAATAATAAAAGTTCTAAAAATAATGACTAAAAGTATAAAAATTCTTCTTACATTTGCTGTTGCAGTATCAAGTATTTTTACTATTACCTTCATTTTAAATTTAACAGGTTATTTATCATGTCAACTTTTTGATACAATAACTAAATATTATATATATTTAGGATTAGGCATAATAATAATCACTTTCATTAAAGAAAAATAAAGGCAGCTTTTTCTGCCTTTATTTGCTGCTTTACTACATTAATTTTTTATGCTAAAATATTTTGATGAAAGCTACCATATCACGGTAGGCGGTTAGCCCTCTCCGGAGGGACTGAGACCCTCCGTTAACATAGAAATCTAATTGAATCTTCAATTAGAAATATATGCCAAGGAGGGATTGCAATGAATGGAATAACTTTATTTAATGTTATTGCTTCTGCTGTATCCTTAATTGGATTTGGTATTTTAATTGGTCAGCTTTTTGGCTAATTTTGCAATAAAAAATAACCGCCCAGCCTGACAAACTAGCGGTTATTTTTTAACTTCTTTTATTCCAGGCTAACCGTCTATCGGTAGCTTTTTTCTTTCTATATTTATTATATCAAACTTAATATCATTGTAAATATCGGATATGCAACGTGACACTTTGTGGTCCTTTGTGTTATAATCATATGTGCAACTTATTATTATAATATCAAGGAGGTGTTCTTATGGGCATATCTCGTAAAAATAAATTTATAATTTTACGTAATGAACACAATTTAACGCAAGAACAAGTTGCAGAAATGTTAAATATAAGCAAAAGTACATACTGCCGTATCGAAAAAGGGCAACAAGATATTAGTGTAGAAGCATTGAAAAAATTGCTCAAAATTTATAATATTACTTTTGAAGATTTTTATAATATCAAATTACCAATAGTCAGAACCATAACATACCCTGACAAGCTGTTAAAAAATTTACAAAATGCTCTTAATGAAAATGAGGAAAAATCAAATAGTTGGATTGTTAATTTCGAAAAATTTGAAAAGTTAAAAAATGCTCTTAAACCAATTCTTGAAATACGTGATAAAGCATTAGAGTTACCAGATATAGATATTTCGGAAATACCGGATAAAACCTCAATTAAACAAGTTGCGTTTAACAGTGATGCCGAACTTCTTATTGGCAGAGCTCTAAAAGCTCAACAAAAGCTTTTAGAACCAAATTAATAAAAAGGGGTGATACAGCATGAATTATATACTGCTTAACAAAAACCGTCCGCTTGCAGATATAGAACTTTCTGACAGCGGCTATATCGTTGGCATTAATAAAATAATTGATGCTGAAGCTTTCCCTGTTGGTGTAATTACTGATAATAACATTAATAATACTGTCGGCAGACTCAACGCCTGGTGGCACAGCCGTGCCATCCCTGCAAGCCGTGACGGGTTAAAATTCGTATTACAAACTTACGGCATTGAAACTACCACTAAACTTGCTGCCCGCAGCCTTGGCTTAAGCCTTTCTGACCAATATTGGCTTAAACCATCTGGCAGCAGCATTGAGTGGCAGGACGTAAACTTTTTTACAAATGAATTTTCAAGCGATTTGGGCGACGCCTTTTTTTCAAGAGGCTCTTCAAAACCGTATCTTAATCCAATGACACCGGATGCCAGCAGTAACGGCTGGCTAAAGAAAAAATGGGTTATTATTGATGGTGAAAGATACCTTGCTAAAGCCGGCTCTGCGCCATTGTTACAGCAACCATACAATGAAGTTGCCGCATCAAAAATTTTGGAAGCTCTTGGTATTGAGCATGTAGAATATAAACTCATCAAAGAAGAAGGGCGTCCGCTTTCTTTATGTAAAAATTTTGTAACAACGGAAACTGAATTTGTACCAGCAAGTTTGATTAGAAATGTCTTACCAAAAAGCAATAACGATAACGAATATACGCATTTTCTAAAATGTGCAGAAAAGTTGCAAATTCCGAATGTTAAAGAGCATTTAGATGCCCTTATGACGGTAGATTTTCTTATTGAAAACACTGACCGCCATTTTGGAAACTTTGGTTTTATACGCAATGTAGAAACATTAAAATTTATTGGGCCGGCACCGGTATTTGATAACGGAACCAGCCTTTGGTGTGAAGCACTTAACACTGAAATCGGCTCATGGCAAAAAGTAATGCCATTTACGGAAACCCACAAAGAACAGTATAAACTTATCAGCAGCTACAATATTAATTATGAAGCGCTTGAAAACTGCGCTCAAATAGTAAATAACGTATTAAGCGCAAGCCCTTACCTTGATAAAGACCGTGTAGAAAAAGTTACAGAAAAAGTTGCAAACAGGTCACGTATCTTAGGAAATTTTATAAGTTCAGAGTTAAAAAACAGCTTAAAATATACCGCTGCTTATAATTTTTTTCGCGTAAATAATGATGCTGTTAAAACCGGAAAACCTGCAACAGATTTTGATATATACAGGGCAATGCTTAAATTTGGGCTTTCCGAAGAACGGTGTAATAAGATAATAGAAAAAAGCCCTGCATTAAAGGGTTCTTTTGCGCGCCACATGAAATTTAATAATGATTTGAAAAAATCGCCCGATATTAAAAATCTTTTAAAAAGTAACTCACTTGAATTATAATGGAAGGAATTTAATTTATGCCAAAATTGCAAACTGAAAATACTGTTCAGAGCTTTGAAGATATTTTAGAAAATCGGGGACAAACCCGTTTATTTAAGGTTGTTACCCTTGGGCATGAATTAGATAACCAGGAAGCGGAATTTTTAATTACCGCTACTGAAAAATACCTTTCAACGCACAAAAATGATATTGACGAAAACTTATAATAAAAGCCAGGCTTTGCCTGGCTTTTATTATTCTAATTCTACCGGTATGCTGTTGGTATACCGGTTTTCCTGTCTGTCCGTTAAATGTGCGTATTTACTGCTCATGTTGATGTTGCTGTGCCGCAGCGTTTCCTGGATTTGTTTTAAATCTTTAGTTTCCTTATAAAGAAGCGTTGCGCAGGTATGCCGGAGCATGTGCCCGGCTTGCCCTTTTTCTTTCAGCTCGGCTGCCTTCAGCCACTTATTCACCGCATCACGCACGGCCTGCCTTATTATACGGTGCCCATACATATTATTTGAGGTAGAGGTAAATACCGGCGTCAGCCCGTCCTCATAATTTTGCTTCTTATTAGCCTTTATCCGGAAGCGGTCTTTGCTTTCAAGATAACGCATCAGCAAAGCAAAAGTATCCGGGCGCGGGTAAATCATGGAGTTCTTACCTTTGCCATGAATAAGGATAGTCTGCTGCTCGACATTTATATCTTCTTCATTCATACGGTGAATTTCAACGGTACGCAGCCCTTCTATTGCCATAAAGGCAATAATAACCTTATCGCGCAGCTCCTTTTCCGTATCAGAAGGTATGGAATGAAAAAGGTATTCCAGCTTGCCGGCCGTAAGATAAGGAATATTTACAAGTGCTGCATCCGGATCACGCGGCGCTTTAACATCTTCAGCCGGGTTTTCACTTATGATATGAAATTTTTGGGCAAGGTGATAAAATTTGCGTATTGCTGTAAGTTTGGCAGATATGGTAACAGCTTTCTGATTTTCCTGCACCAAAAAATCACGGTACAATATAATATGCTGCTCCTGAACGCGCAAAGGTTTAAAATCGTTATCCTTGCACCAGGAAAGAAATTTTCTGATACGCCCAAAATAATTTTTAGTTGTATCATCTGAAGGCTTACCGCCGGCAATATATTTTTTCAAAACGTCCTCATAGTTATCCAAAAAAATTTCTTCGACGTCGGCGTAAGTATATTTTGCAATTTTTGATTTGTCAGTAATAAAATCCGGCATCATAACTAAGACTCCATAATCATTAAAATTTAGCTTTTACAAAACTGTATTTTTCGTACGTTTTAACTATGTATATTTTACATTATACTTAGTTAAATGTCAAAAAATAAAAGGCTGTAAAACAGCCTTTTATTCCATATCACTTTTCAGCCATACTTTAGTTTGTAAAGAGTTATCTGGCAATTTAATTATGGAAAACAATAACCCATCTTTAACGTAAGTAATGCTATTGTTATTCTTTTGTAAAAATTCCCAATTTTCTTTTTCTAATATCTTTTTGTATTCTTCAACAATTTCATCATATGGTTTTTCATACTTATATTTGCTGTTAATAGCATAATCAAAAAGAAGTGGCTGCCTCAAATCAATTAATTCATGTTTTTCTTCAGGATAAACTTTATACCACTCATTCCAC
>ULLE01025736.1_pt1 | contig 27270 bp, 23 predicted proteins | sample 1951331 | NCBI WGS metagenome assembly ULLE01 (sample SAMEA4835518, study PRJEB28245) | human gut metagenome | biome: gut microbiome; material: fecal sample | place: Denmark | collected 2008
TAGTTCAAACGTAAGTGCGTTTTCTGCGGGCAAAATAATCCGTGGATTTTCAACCGATTATGTCCGAAAAAATGATATTTTTGAAGGTCAGAATATTAAAAGCGATTGTTTCTATGGGAAAAATAAGTCAGTTTGTGAAAGCAGGCCTCCTGTTGTTGGTCATGGCAGGATGCAGTTCCTCGGGAAACGGAGGAAAAGATGCGGAGATGGACCGTTTTGTCAGTGACCTGATGGGGCGGATGACCTTGCAGGAAAAACTGGGACAGTTGAATCTGCCGGCGGGAAACGACCTGGTATCGGGTGCGGTGAAGAACAGCCAGTTGGCGGAGGCTATTCGTGCTGGGGAAGTCGGCGGCTTCTTCAATGTGAAGGGAGTCGGCAAAATTTATCAGCTTCAGCGGATGGCGGTGGAGGAAAGTCGTCTGGGTATCCCGTTGATGGTGGGTGCCGATGTGATTCATGGGTATGAGACCATCTTCCCGATTCCGCTGGCATTGTCGTGCAGCTGGGATACGGCGGCGGTAGAACGCATGGCGCGCATTTCTGCCACGGAAGCCAGTGCCGATGGGGTGAGCTGGACGTTCAGCCCGATGGTCGATATCTGCCGGGATGCCCGTTGGGGCCGTGTGGCGGAAGGAAGCGGGGAAGATCCGTACCTCGGTGCATTGATGGCAGGTGCGTATGTGCGCGGTTATCAGGGCGACGGCATGAAGCAGCACAATGAAATCATGGCTTGTGTGAAACATTTTGCACTTTATGGCGCGTCAGAGTCAGGACGTGATTACAATTCGGTGGATATGAGCCGCAACCGGATGTACAATGTGTATCTCCGTCCGTATAAGGGGGCGGTGGATGCCGGAGTGGGCTCAGTGATGAGCTCGTTCAATACCATCAACGGGGTGCCGGCTACGGCCGACAAGTGGTTGCTCACTGATTTGCTGCGGAACGAATGGGGATTCCAGGGCTTTGTGGTGACGGACTACAATTCCATCGGAGAGATGAAAAGTCATGGAGTGGCCGATGTGCAGGAAGCTTCTGCCCGGGCCTTGAATGCGGGAACGGACATGGATATGGTGACGCATGGCTTTTTGCATACCTTGGAGGCTTCGCTGAAGGCAAAAGCCGTGACGCAGGAACGCATTGATGAGGCTTGCCGCCGGGTGCTGGAGGCCAAGTATAAGTTGGGCTTGTTTGAGAATCCGTATAAATACTGTGATACGTTGCGGGCACAGAAGGAGCTGTTCACGGAGGCACACCGCAAGGCTGCCCGGGAGATTGCCACGGAAACCTTCGTCTTGCTGAAAAACGATGGCCAGTTACTGCCTTTGCAGAAAAAAGGACACATTGCGTTGATTGGTCCGCTGGCGGATGCGCAGAACAACATGTGCGGTACGTGGAGTATGAATTGTGCAACCGACCGGCATGTGACGATGTACGACGCGTTCCGTCGTGCCGTAGGCGACAGAGCGACGGTTTCGTATGCCAAAGGGAGCAATCTGTATTATGATGAGCAGATGGAACAAGGAGCCGTGGGGCCTCGTCCATTGGTTCGTGGTAATGATAGCCAGTTGCGGGCGGAGGCATTGCGCGTAGCGGCTTCGGCCGATGTCATTGTGGCCGCATTAGGTGAGAGTGCCGAGATGAGTGGCGAATCTGCTTCCCGTACGGAAATCCAGTTGCCGGATGCACAGCGGGATTTGCTGAAGGCGTTGGTGGCCACCGGAAAACCGGTCGTGTTGGCATTGTTTACCGGACGTCCGTTGGACTTGTGCTGGGAGTCTGCGCATGTGCCGGCCATTCTGAATGTGTGGTTTGCCGGCAGTGAGGCAGGCGATGCCATTGCCGATGTGGTATTTGGGGATGTATCGCCTTCCGGAAAACTGACCACCAGTTTCCCGCGTGCCGTAGGGCAGTTGCCGTTGTATTACAATCACCTGAATACCGGCCGTCCGGATGCGGATGACACTTCTTTCAACCGTTATACCAGCAATTACATCGACCAAAGCAACGAGCCGTTGTATCCGTTCGGCTATGGCTTGAGCTATACTACGTTTACTTACGGAACGCTGAAGTTGAGTGCGGAACGACTCCCGAAAGGCGGGCAGCTCAAGGTGACGGTACCGGTGACGAATACAGGCAAATATGACGGAGTGGAGATTGTACAGCTGTACCTGCACGACGTGTATGCTGAAATAGCCCGTCCGGTGAAGGAACTGAAGGCTTTCCAGCGGATATTCCTCAAAAAGGGAGAAACCCGGAAGGTAGAATTCGTGTTGGATGACGAGGATTTGAAGTATTATAATTCCCGTCTGGAATATGGATATGAACCGGGCGAGTTTGAGGTGATGGTCGGTCCGGACAGCCGCAATGTGCAGCGGGTCACTTTTGTGGCAGAATAAGATAGATAGAGGGTAAAAGGAAGAATGGCCCTTTCCTGGGTAAATTTGCCTGGGGAAGGGCCATTTTTTATGTTATTCCAGCACGACGTTGCGTACGTGCACGTCTGAGTGGTGCAAGAAAATGGAGGCTGATTCGCGGAACTTTTCTTCCGATTCTGTGGTCAGGAATTCCCGACGTTTGTTTTTCGAACAGCGGGCATTCATCTCCGGGTGACGCGAGAGATAGTCTTTCAGGCTCTCGCTCACGTATTCTCCTTGTGTCACCAACTGAATGTGGGGCGGGGTAAACTGCCGTATCTTCCGAAGGAGCAGCGGATAATGGGTGCATCCTAAAATCAGGGTGTCGATATCCGGGTCTTTTTGCAGGATGGCATTGATGTATTCTTTTACAAAATAGTCGGCTCCGTCTCCGTCGTACTCGTTGTTTTCTACCAACGGCACCCACATAGGGCAGGCCATTCCCGTCACCTGAATGTCAGGATAGATTTTTTTGACTTCCAGCGGATATGATTCCGAGCGTACGGTGCCGGCTGTGGCCAGCAAGCCCACGTGTCCGTTGCGTGTGATGTGGCCGATGCATTCCACTGTGGGGCGGATTACTCCCAGTACGCGCCGGGTAGGGTCCAGGTGAGGCAGGTCGTTCTGCTGGATGCTGCGGAGGGCTTTCGCGGAAGCCGTATTGCAGGCCAGAATCACCAGCGGGCAACCCAGTTCGAACAGTTTCTTGACGGCCTGGAGCGTGAAGTCGTAGACTACCTCAAACGAACGGGTTCCGTAAGGCGTACGGGCATTGTCGCCCAAGTACAGATAGTCGTACTGCGGGAGTCGTTCGATGAATTTTCCAAGGATGGTGAGGCCTCCGTAGCCGGAATCAAAGACTCCGATAGGGCCGGTATGGGGAGCGGATAGCGGATGCATGGATAAAACGGTTGAAGTGATGGAAAAGAAAAATGTCATTCAGAGAAACCTTTCTCGTTTTCTCTGAATGACATGAGAAGTCAAGACGACAAAGAACCTTTGCTTACTGAGCCGGAGTAGCAGCAGGAGCGGCAGCCGGAGTAGCCGGAACGGCAGTCAGGCTGATGCCCAACTTGGTCTTGATTTCGTTGGTAATATCTTTTGACTGAGTTTCATCGATGTAAGGAATGTCCGTACGGTTCAGGTCGAACACGTAAGTATAAGCACCGGCTTTACCTACAGCTTTTACGGCATCTTCCAGTTTCTTGTAGATAGGTTCCATCATGTCAGCGTATGCTTTCTGCAACTGCTGCTGTGCATCCTGCTGGAACTGCATACCCTTTTCGCTCAGGTCCTGCAATTCTTTCTGACGGCGTTCCTGAATGTTCTGCGGTAGGTTCTTCTGTTCCTGCTGGTATTCTGCATATTTCTTGTTGAATTCGTCAGAAGCACGTTTGATTTCATCTTCGTATTGTTTACTCATGGTCTGGATGTCAGTCTGTGCTTTTGCATATTCCGGCATTACCGGGATGATATCCATTGATTTGAAATGCGCAAATTTCTGTGCGAATACACTCATCGGCGCGATGAGCAAAAGTAAAAAAGCAATTTTTTTCAACATAATCTCAAGTTTCTATTTGTTATTAATTAATTCATTGTAAAAACGGTCTTTGTAATCCCCGGTTGCAAATGTATAAAATTAATTTGAATATCCCAGTTTTGCAAGAACCTCATTGCTGATATCGATGCGTGGAGAGGCAAAAATCATGCTTTGTGCTGAGGCACGGTCAATCACGGCATCATATCCACGCTGGGTGGCAATGTCCTTTACCGCATTGTAGATGGCATCCTGAATCGGAGCAATCAGTTCCTGACGTTTCTTCATCATTTCGCCTTCCGGTCCGAAATATTGCTTGCGGAGTTCTGCCGCTTCTTTTTCCTTGGCTACGATAGCTTCTTCCTTAGTGGTCTTTTGGGCAGCTGACAGCGTACCTGCTGTCTTCTGGTAGTCTTCATACATCTTTTTAGCTTCATTGGCTTTAGCCTCAATCTGGCTTTGCCATTCCTTTGACAGTGACTCCATCTGTTGGTTGGCCTGTTGATAGGAAGGAATCTGCTTGAGGATGTACTCCATATCTACCAGTGCGAATTTCTGTGCTGAGGCCATGCCGATGGCGGCCACTAACAGCAAAACGGATAAAACGAGTCTCTTCATAATTCTTTGGTTTTTAAGTGTTAGAATTCTTGTCCGATGATAAAGTGGAACTGGCTTCCGCTGTATTGCATTGAACCGTCAATCTTGTCGAAACCGTATGCCCAGTCAATACCCATCATACCAATCATCGGCAGGAAGATACGGACACCGAATCCGGCGGAACGTTTCAACTTGAAGGGGTTGAAGTCGGTCACGTTGTTCCAGGCATTACCGGCTTCCACGAAGCCCAGTGCATAGATACTGGTGGAGTTCTCCAACATCAGCGGGTAACGGAGTTCGGCACCCAGACGAATGTAGGCATAACCTTCACTTCCGTACGGGGTCAGTGAACCGTTTTCATATCCACGGAGGGCAATGGTTTCGGATGCGTAGTTGTAGCTGTAACCCGTCATACCGTCACCTCCCACGTAGAAGGTTTCAAACGGTGAACGTTTGTACTTGTTGAAGTGACCGAGGATACCGAATTCCGTACGGGTCATGAGGACCGGACATTTCTGGATATCCATCAGGGCTGTATAAGTTTTGGCTTTGAATTTCCACTTGTGGTATTCAATCCACTTGTACATGCTGGCTGCATCGTGGTAGTTGTCTTTTCCGTAAGTAGAATAGTCCTTCTTGCTGAACAGAGAGTAAGGCGGAGTAATCTGCAAGGAAGCCGAGAACTCAGAACCGTAACGTGGGAAGATCGGGTTGTCCGATGAGTTACGCGACAGGGTCAGGTTTAAGCTCAGGTTGTTACAGTTACCGGTGTTCATATACTGTCCGTTGTTCAACTTGATGTAGAGGTAGCTCCAGTCTTTCAGCATGAACCGCTGGTAAGACAGTTCGGCCGACAAAGTAAAGTAGTCATCCGGCCAGCGCAGACGCTTACCCCATCCTACAGAAACACCGAACATCTTGATAGACTTGTCGGGATCGGAGTAGGATCCGTAGTTGTCGTAATAATTTGTGTAGCCTCCGTAGTAGCCAAGACCGCTATACAAGTTGTAGTAGTTGTTCATGAAAGCGGAGTTATAGTACTGGTCGCTCACGTCGGTCTGTACAGAATAGAAGGCCGATACAGAGAAGGAGTTTGGTCGCTTGCCGCCAAACCACGGGTCGAAGAACGACACGCTGTATGACTGGTAGTAACGTCCGTTGGTCTGTCCACTGATGGTCAGCGTCTGTCCGTCACCTTGCGGCAGGATACCACGGTAGTTGTTGTTCTTGCGGAACAGGTTGGCAAATGAGAAGTTGGTGAACTTCAAGCTCAACTTACCGATGATACCGGTCTGTCCCCAACCTGCGGAGAATTCCACCTGGTCGTTCGCCTTGGATTCCAGTCCCCAGTTGATGTCCACTGTACCGTCCTCGAAGTTCGGCTGTACGTCCGGTTTGATGTTTTCCGGGTTGAAATGTCCCATCTGCGCAATTTCACGGTAGGAACGTTCCAAGGCTTCCTTACTGAAGAGGTCGCCCGGACGGGTACGCAACTCACGTCGTACGATGTTTTCATACAGACGGTCGTTACCATTGATGCGCACGTGGCTGATGCTGGCCTGCGGACCTTCGGTGATACGCATTTCCAAGTCGATAGAGTCACCGTCGATGTTCACTTCCACGGGGTCCAGACGATAGAACACATATCCACGGTTGTAGTAGTTGTTACCGATGGCATCTTCATCGTTTGAAATACGGTCATTCAACAATTTTTGGTTGTACACGTCGCCGCTTTTCATACGGAGCTGTTCGTTCAACAAGTCGGAAGGATATACCGTATTACCCACCCACGTGATGTCGCGGAGGTAATATTTCTGTCCTTCGTAGATTTTCATGTATACGTCTACGGTCTTGTCGTCGTAAGGTGACACGCTGTCGGTGACAATCTGTGCGTCACGATAACCCAACTCGTTATATTTGTCGATGATTTTCTGCTTATCTTCTTCGTAGCGTTCTTCGATGAACTTCTTCGCACGGAACAAGTTGATGAGCTTGCCTTTTTCGTTGGTCTTCTTCATCACACGCTTCAGCTTCTTGTCGGTGAGCACCTCGTTGCCGTCGATGGTAATCTGGTGTACCTTGACTTTGGCTTTCTTGTCGATGTTCACATCCACATATACCTGCTCCTTGTTTTCCGGATCCTCCCGCTCGATGATGTTGACTTCCGCGTTCTTGAATCCCTTCTCGTCAAAGTGTTTCTTGATCAGAATCTTGGCACGGTCAATCAGGTTCGGTGTTACCTGTGTACCCTTAGCCATACCCAGTTTGGCCTGCAAATCTTCGCGTTCACTCTTCTTCACGCCGTGAATCACGATGTCGGTGATACGCGGGCGCTGTGTCAGCTGGATAGACAAGTAAATCTTGTTGTCTACAATCTTATCGGCTACGATTTTCACATCGGAGAACAAACCGTGTCGCCAGTATCTTTTTACGGCGGAAGTAATGTCGTCGCCCGGCACGGTAATGGTCTGTCCTACGGCCAAGCCGGAGATTCCTATCAGGACATAATCCTCATAGTTCTTCACACCGCTGACCTTGATGTCGGCGATTTCATATTTCTTCGGCGTTCCGTTGTAAAGGATTACCGGTTTGTTGCTTGGTTCCGTGGTAGTATTATTGTCTTGAGCCTGTCCCCCAACCGAAATAGAAGAGAGGCAAGCTGCAATCAGCAGGATAAGTGAAAAACGATTTTGCATTGTTCTCTGTTAAATTTGTTCACTGGTTTTGCCGAATCGGCGTTCTCTTTTTTGAAAGTCACAAATAGCCTTGCATAACTCTTCGGCCTTGAAGTCCGGCCAGAAAGTGTCGCAGAAATACAGTTCGGTGTAAGCACACTGCCAAAGCAGGTAGTTACTGAGCCGGATTTCACCGCCTGTTCTGATCAACAAGTCTGGATCGGGCATATAATGAGTGGCCAGGCATCGGTCGATGGTCTGGTCTGTAATTTCTTCTGGAGCGAGTTTACCTTCCTTCACTTCGCGGGCAATGGTCCTGACCGCTTCCGTGATTTCCCATTTGGAAGAATAACTCAATGCCAAGGTGAGACACATGCCTGTATTTTGTGATGTACGTTCGATGCACCGATTCAGGCGGGCAAGCACGTTTTCCGGCAATTTCGTGGTATCTCCGATAATCCGGAAGCTGATATTGTTTTTCATGAAGGTCTCTTCCTCGATGGAGTCCATGAGCAGACTCATCAAGGCAGCCACTTCGTCTACTGGTCGGTTCCAGTTTTCAGTGGAGAAGGTATAAAGAGTCAGATATTTCACTCCCAGACGTGCAGCTTCTTCTGCAATGATATGCACGGTTTCAGCTCCCGCCTGATGTCCGAACGTGCGGACTTGTCCCCTTTGTTTGGCCCAGCGTCCGTTTCCGTCCATGATGATGGCGATATGCGTCGGTATCCGGTTTTTATCCAGTTGGTCTTTATATAGCATAGTCTTTTATTTTCAAGGTTGATGGATTTACCATTTGGGAGTGAATCCCAGACGGTTGATGCGTCCACGGCTGATATCCCCATTTTCCCACACAATCCAGATAAAGTTTCCTTTAGAGTTTCCTCCTTCCAGTTTGGGAGTCACGGCACATGAATAATTGCCGTGGTGTGTGGTGTATAGATTATTGAAATCGGATGGGAACGCCATGCATTCAGTTACTGGTCGCCAGCAAAGCCCGTTATCGATAGAACAGTAGAACTGACTGAAGGCTTCCACTTTCGGCTGGTTGCATGCACCTCCGAAGGCATATAATTTCCCGTCATAATAAATCATGGTTACATTCTGCAAGTTCGGCAATGGCAGATTCTGCATTCTTTCTTCCCATTGGTTGTCGGTTGACGTACGGCCAAAAACAAGAGCTGTCGTATCGTTGGCCGTAGTTCCCTGGTTGTAGCAGAGAGCTACTGTTGTAGTCAGATTGGTATTATAAGATGTAGTCACTGTATTGGCAAAGAATGGTTTTCCGGTCTGGAACTGTTCGAATGCATTGTCATCCGTTTTCCATGTGCCGGCTTTATATACACCGCTTTTCCCGTCTTTTATCGCATACAGTTCCTCTTTAATGTCATTTCCTGCGATCAGCATATCGAAGGTTTCTGTACCTTCCAAGGTCACTGTCTCATCCTCTGCGTTGAGTTTGTAAAGCTGTTTGCTGCCTGTTCCTGCCAGGAAATAAATGTTCCCAGCCCATGCAGTAGCTGAATATGTGTCGATATTTTCAGGTACATCAGTTGTTACCGGAGTCCAGGAAGTCGGGTTGTCATTCGATACATTGGTGTATTCAATATGCGAATTGTTACCGTTTTTCCCGAAGACATACACTTTCCCGTTGGCATAAACTGCTTTTTGTTCGCTCAGTGTGCCGTTGCTGAATGTATTGCTGAATTGTTTCCAGGCAAGGGTATCAGGAATTTGCTGGTGCACATTGACTTTTACTTTGTAGGCTTGTCCCTTTGCACCACTGTAAGCAAGTACTTTAAATTCTACAGGAGTCTTTTGACAATCCGTGAAGTCAAGAGAGTCGGTAGATACCCATAATGCATCTTCTGTAGCTCCTTTGGGTCTATAAAATAAAATGCCGGTATCGTAAATGACATTAGTGATAACCTTGTCAATATGAGTGCCATACGGCAGTGAGTCTTTATTCTCTATTTCTCTTGTCATTTGGTTGATGGTGAATGGATACTTGGAACAGTCGAGGGTATCTACGTATGCACTGTCCTGTCCATTTTGGTCTTTACCGATGCGGTCAATGTGCAATGTCCCCAGTGAAAACCCCGTGATACTGGTTTCGGAAGTATAGGTAATTTGTTCCACATCATTGTTCAAACACGATGTCATTATGGATGTTGCGGCAAAGAGTGCTACAACCAATGGCAAAAACTTTATTTTCATCTGCAAATGAGTTCTTTTAATTACAAGTTGCAAAAGTAGAAAGTTTTTCTTCGATTCCTCTCTTTTAGGGGAAGTTTTATATAAAATTATATTGTTATCCGCTCTTTATCAAGCTCTGTTTCATATTGTCCTGTTTTGTTAATATTGAAAAAAAACGGTTGGGATATTGCCTGCTGGAGGATTCATGTGAAGAGAGGGAGTCGATAAATAAAGCTTGCTTCTGATTGTAAATCGATATTGTCCTATATAAAACAATTTTATACAATTCATTTTAAGGAAGAACGGATAATTTTGCAGATAAGTTAAAACAAAGATGATGTATAGCCTAAGAAAATTTAATCAATGGAAAGCATACGTGTGTTTGGTATGCATGTTTTTAATCGGTGTGTCTGGAAAAGCGAGTGATGAATGGAGTTCCCCTAACGGAAAGATTGTGGTGAGCGCGACCCCTTCTGTAGATGGTTTTAAGGTATCTTATAAGAAAGGGAATGAAACCATTTCGGTGGTACATATTAATAATGTGGGACTTTGTTTCTCACAGGCGGATGCTGAGTTCGTTTATATGGATTCCTCTCCTGTGATTCCGTTGAAGGAGGATTACACGATGGTGACAGGCAAGCGCCGCCATTGCATGAATCAGGGAAACCAGCAGGTGTTTCATTTCAAGAACGCTCAAAACGTACGACTTGATTTGGAGTTTCGGGTGTATGATGACGGCATTGCGTTTCGGTATGTGTTTCCTGAGTTGAAGGAAGAAATGAGCATTGCCGGAGAAAAAACTACTTTCCAGTTTCAGGAAGGCATTACCCGCTGGACTCAAAAACTGAGCCAATCGTATGAAGATTTCTATTTGAAGAATAAAGGTCGTGTATCTGGCTACTCTCAGAATCAGTGGGGATTCCCAGCTTTGTTTGAGGTTTCGGAGGCCGTTTTTACATTGGTTTCGGAGGCCAATATCGGGAGAGGGAATTGTGGCTCCTGGCTGAACAATGTGGCCGGCGAGTCTGCCTATCAGGTGGAAATGTCGCAACCGACGAAGGTTTCTGGCAAATGGTGCTCTCCTTGGCGTGTAGCTATCATCGGTTCATTGGCTGATGTGGTGGAATCTACTTTGATTACGGATGTCAGTGAGCCTTGTCGCCTGACGGATGTGTCTTGGATTAAACCGGGAGTCGTTTCCTGGATTTACTGGGCCTATAACCATGGTTCCAACGACTATCAGATTGTGAAAAAATACATTGATTTTGCGGCCGATTTTCATCTGCCTTACATGTTGATTGATGCAGAATGGGATGAAATGGCAAATGGAGGCAATGTGGAAGATGCTTTACGCTATGCGAAAGAGAAACATGTTTCGCCTTTGTTGTGGTACAATTCTTCTACAGAATGGTGTCTGTATGGTCCTTTGTACCGTTTGAACAAACCAGAAGTGCGGCAGAAAGAATTCGCTTGGCTTGAATCGGCTGGAGTGAAGGGCATCAAGGTGGATTTCTTTACCCGTGACAGTGTGTCGGTGATGAACTATTTTATCGATATCCTGGAAGATGCGGCTAAATATCATCTAATGGTGAATTTTCACGGAGCGACAATTCCTCGTGGCTGGCAGCGTACGTATCCTCACATGATGTCGGTTGAAGCAGTGTACGGAGCAGAATGGTATAATAATAAGGAGGTGCTGACGGATAGTGCTGCATGGCATAACTGTACGTTGCCCTTTACCCGGAACGTGATAGGGCCGATGGATTATACTCCTTGTACTTTCACTGATTCCCAGCATCCGCATATCACTTCCAACGGCCATGAACTGGCTTTGCTGGTAGTCTTTGAATCTGCGTTGCAGCATTTGGCCGACCGTCCGGAAGGATATCATGCTCAACCGGCTGAGGTACGTTCGTTCATTTCTTCTCTGCCTACGGTATGGGAAGACACAAAATTGCTTGACGGTTATCCTTCCCACCATGTGATTATGGCCCGGAAGAACGGAAATTGCTGGTATATTGGCGGACTGAACGGGACCAATGAGTCCATGCCTCTTACCGTGGATTTAGGTTTTATCCACGAAAAAATCAAAGGAGTTACCTTGTATGCCGATGGCCAGAAGAGCAATCAGTTTGCCATCCGCAACCTCTCAGGTACGGAAAAGAGCGTGAAAGTGGATTGCCTTCCGCGAGGCGGATTTGTAATGACAGTGGAAGTGGAACCTTAAGTATAGTTTTTTCAGTATAACCGGCGATACTCTTGAGGAGTTACGCCGGTTATTTTTTTGAACAGGCGGTTGAAATAAGAATAATCCTCAAATGCCAGTTGGAAGGCAATTTCCTTGACTGTCAGATCCTCCGTTACGAGAAGTAGCTGTGCTTTTTCTATTTTCTTTTGGTTGATATATTGCAGAGGGGTATTCCCCAATTCTTTTTTGAACAGTCGGATAAAATGGTCTTTCGACAAGCAAGCTATTTCTGCTAATTTTTCAAGTTCAATGGTTTCATTGAGATGTTTGCGAATGTATATCACAGTTTTGGCAATCCGGTTGTCTTTCATTTCAATTTTAGGCTGTGCGTGTTTCAAAAAATGCGACAGCAGTTGCAGTACAATGCCTCTTGATTCTACTTTGTCGCAGAATGCTCTCTGCCGGTTCTTGAGCAGGTTCTGCATCAGGGTTGGATTGTTGTCGTAGGTGGTAGGGTCGGATTTTGGCAGCATCATGTGCGGATTGATTTCACATAAGCGCTGGAAAAGGGGCAGATCGAGTGGACCGGCTTCTATCTCTATTGGAAATTCCCAGCGTTCCAGCCAGTCATTTTCCGAGTAATGGTCCTCATAAATATGCAAGTAATAATGGACGAAATGTGAATGGCAGATGTTGGTATGCACGGTAAATGCCGGGACAAAGTACATATGATTGGGATATAAGGTGTGTATTCCGTCAGGAAGTTCTATCTGGGCAGTACCTTCCGTGACATAATATAGACGGGTAAACGGGCTGTTGACGTTTTTCCAGTTCCAGTCGGCATTGTGGATGGCCAGCCCTACATTCAGGACCAGCGGATGCAGTTGTTCTACTTGCAGATTCATAGGCTAAATTTTGGGGATAAATTTACAGTTTTATTTTTTCTCTTTGTAAAAGGACATCGAAATAAGTGTGAATAAAATAGGTGAAAAAGAGGTATGAGGGTAGCGTTTTGTCGATATTGACCAAAAAACTTACCATTTAATCCTATTTGTTTTTGCGGTTTCTCTGTACATTTGTTTTTAGAAAAACACTCTAAATTAATAATCATACTTATGAAAGCAAAACTCATACTGGCTTCTTTATTTTTATCTATGGTAGGCGGACTGTCTGCCCAAACGTATCAGGTACCGGTTTCGGAAAAGGACGAACCAATGATGAAAGGGAAATTCGAACCTACTTGGGCTTCGCTTGAAAACAACTATCAGGTGCCGGAATGGTTCCGGAACGTGAAGTTTGGCATTTGGGCACATTGGGGGCCCCAATGTGTAGAAGGTTCCGGCGACTGGATGGCCCGTTCCATGTATATTGAAGGTTCGAATGAATATAAATATCATGTAGAGCATTACGGTCACCCGTCGGAAGTAGGTTTCAAGGATATCATTCCGTTGTGGAAGGCGGAGAAGTGGGACCCGGATAAGCTGGTGGCTTTCTACAAGAAAATCGGTGCCCAGTATTTCTTTGCCTTGGGCAATCACCACGACAACATGGACTTGTGGGACAGCAAGTACCAGCCTTGGAACTCGGTAAATATGGGACCGAAAAAAGACATTCTGGCTGGATGGGAGAAAGCAGCCCGTAAATACGGACTATATTTCGGTATCAGCCTTCATGCCGATCATGCCTGGAGCTGGTATGAACCTTCACAGCGTCATGATACGATTGGCCCGAAGAAGGGAATTCCTTATGATGGAAAGTTGACCAAGGCCGACGGAAAAGGCAAGTGGTGGGAGGGATACGACCCACAGGATTTGTATGCACAGAATCATCCGCTGAGCGAGAACAGCTGGGACAACGGGATGATTCACCGTCAATGGGCCTGGGGCAACGGAGTGTGTATTCCTACGCAGGAGTATTGCACAAACTTCTATAACCGTACCTTGGATGCTATCAACCGTTACAATCCCGACTTGTTGTACTTTGATGTGACAGTGGCTCCTTTTTATCCTATCAGTGATGCCGGATTGAAAATTGCCGCACATTTCTATAATCATAACATGGCCACACATCAGGGAAAACTGGAGGCGGTGATGTTCGGAAAAATCTTGGACGAGAACCAGCGGAAGGCATTGGTATGGGATGTGGAACGTGGGGCACCCAATCAGATTATCGACCAGCCCTGGCAGTCATGCTCTTGTATCGGCGGGTGGCATTACAATACGTCCATTTACGAGAAAAATGAATATAAATCGGCGGCATACGTGGCCAAACTGTTGATTGACATCGTGAGCAAGAACGGCAATTTGTTGTTGAGTGTGCCGTTGCGGGCAGATGGAACCTTTGACGAGAAAGAAGAAAAAATCTTGAATGAATTTGGCGACTGGATGAACATCAACAAGGAAGCCATTTACGATACGCGTCCGTGGAAAGTGTTTGGCGAAGGGCCGATTGCGGAAGAAGATATTCCGTTGAATGCACAAGGCTTCAATGAAGGGTCGTATAGCCGGGCTGGAGCCAAGGAAATCCGGTTCACCCAGACACCGAAAGCTTTGTATGCTACCGTACTGGCTTGGCCTGAAGATGGCAAAGTGACTATTAAGTCGCTGGCTGCTGGCAGTAAGCTTTATGAGGAAGCTATTCAACGGGTAGAATTATTGGGATATGGAAAGGTCGACTTTACGCGTACGGCCGAAGGTTTGCAGGTGGTGCTTCCGGCACAGCCGCTGAACCAGATTGCTCCGGTATTGAAGATTGTAAAATAGCAGGATAAAAAATGGAAGGGTATAAAGAGAAAGGATATGGTGCTCCCGTCAAACGCTATTGCCAGACCCTGGATTTGAAGAACAATCCGGAACTGATAGCGGAATACCGAAAAATACACAGTCGTGAAGAGGCTTGGCCGGAGATTCGGGAAGGCATCCGATCGGTCGGGGTTTTGGAGATGGAGATTTACATCATCGGTAGCCGTTTGTTCATGATTGTGGAAACGCCGCTGGACTTTGACTGGGATACCGCGATGAAACGTCTGGCCCAATTGCCTCGCCAGGCCGAATGGGAAGACTATGTGGCACGTTTTCAGGAATGTGCGCCGGGCAGTAGTTCTGCTGAAAAATGGCGGTTGATGGAACGAATGTTTTATTTGTATGAATCTTAAATAAAATAACTATGCAATACCATGAAATTGGAAAAACGGGGATGAAAGTTTCTTCCCTTAGTTTCGGAGCTTCTTCTTTAGGAGGAGTGTTCCATGACATTAAAGAAAAAGAAGCCTTGGAGGCAGTATTTACAGCTATCGATTTGGGGATGAATTTTATTGATGTGTCACCTTATTACGGACACTACAAGGCAGAAACAGTGCTTGGAAAGGCGTTGAAAGATATTCCACGCGACAAGTATTATCTTTCCACCAAGGTAGGACGTTATGGAAAAGATGGCGTGAATACGTGGGATTATTCTGGTAAACGGGCCACGGAGAGTGTGTACGAAAGCATGGAACGTCTGCATATTGATTACATCGATTTGATTAATGTACATGATATCGAGTTTGCCGATTTGAATCAGGTGGTGAATGAAACCCTGCCGGCTTTGGTGGAATTGAGAGAAAAAGGGGTGGTAGGTCATGTAGGTATCACCGACCTGCAGCTGGAGAACCTGAAATGGGTGATAGACCATTCTCCGGCCGGTACGGTGGAATCGGTGTTAAATTTCTGTCATTACTGCCTGTGTGACGACAAGCTGGTTGATTTTCTGGATTACTTTGAATCGAAAGGCATCGGTGTAATCAATGCTTCTCCGTTGTCTATGGGACTGTTGACGGAAAGAGGTGTACCGGCTTGGCATCCGGCACCCCAGCTGCTGGTAGAAGCTTGCCGGAAAGCAATGGAACATTGCAAGGCCAAAAATTATCCGATTGAGAAGCTAGCCATGCAGTATGCGGTCAGCAATCCGCGGATTGCCACTACGTTGTTCAGTACGGCCAATCCGCAGAATGTGAAGAAGAATGTAGCGTATATCGAGGAGCCGATGGATGAAAATTTGGTGCGTGAAGTTCGTGAAATCATCGGCGACCAGTTCCGCGTGAGCTGGGCTAACTCATAATGAGGAGGAAGTTGTATATGGGGTTGATCATAGATGCACATTCTCACTTGTGGTTGAAGCAGGATACGGTGGTCGATGGGCTGCCTATCCGTACCTTGGAGAATGGGCGGTCATTGTTTATGGGGGAAGTGCGTCAGATGCTTCCCCCGTTTATGACCGACGGAGTGAACAGTGCCGAGGTATTCCTGTCGAACATGAATTATGCGCAGGTGGCTGCGGCAGTGGTGACACAGGAATTCATCGACGGTTTTCAGAATGACTATCTGGCAGAGGTGGCTGCCCGCTATCCTGACCGTTTCTTTGTATGCGGTATGTGCGAGTTTCGTAAACCGGGATATTTGGAGCAGGCACGCCAGCTTATTGCCCGCGGGTTTCGGGGTATCAAAATACCGGCCCAGCGGCTGTTGCTCAAAGAAGGCCGTGTGTGGCTGAACTGTGAGGAAATGATGCAGATGTTCCATTTGATGGAACAAAATGGTGTGTTGTTGTCCATTGATATGGCCGACGGGGCTACGCAGGTAGGCGAGCTGGAGGAGGTGATTCAGGAGTGTCCCAACCTGAAAATTGCCATCGGACATTTTGGAATGGTGACTACTCCTGGTTGGACAGAACAAATCAAGCTGGCGCGTCATCCGAATGTGCGTATCGAATCGGGCGGCATTACCTGGCTGTTCAACGATGAGTTTTATCCGTTCAAGGGGGCTATAAGGGCCATTCGGGAGGCGGCCGATTTGGTTGGCTTCGAAAAACTGATGTGGGGCTCGGACTATCCGCGTACGATTACGGCCATCACGTATCGGATGTCGTACGATTTCGTGAGCAAGTCGCAGGAACTGACAGACGAGGAGAAAGCCCTGTTCCTTGGAGAGAATGCCCGTCGTTTTTATGGCTTCCATGATTTGCCGGAGCTTCCTTATATCAAGAATATGTCGGAATAAGCGAAAATCAGGATACGATGAAAAACAAGAGTTATACACTTCCGCTGGCACTGGTGTTCAGTCTGTTCTTTTTGTGGGCCATTAGCAGCAACTTGTTGCCTACCATGATCCGGCAGCTGATGAAGACCTGTGAGCTGAATACCTTTGAAGCCTCTTTTACGGAAACGGCCTATTGGCTGGCTTATTTTATTTTTCCGATACCGATTGCCATGTTCATGAAGCGTTACAGCTACAAGGCTGGCATTGTGTTCGGACTGTTTTTAGCAGCTGTGGGAGGATTGTTGTTCTTTCCGGCAGCCATGTTGAAAGAATATTGGGCGTATCTGTGCATCTTCTTCATTATTGCCACCGGGATGTGTTTTCTGGAGACGGCGGCCAATCCGTATGTCACAGCTTTGGGTGAGGCAGCCACTGCCCCCCGGCGCTTGAACTTGGCACAGTCGTTCAACGGGCTGGGTGCCTTTATCTCGGCCATGTTTTTGAGCAAGCTGGTTTTGAGCGGTACACATTATACGCGTGAAACATTGCCCGCGGATTATCCGGGCGGATGGGATGCCTATATCCAGTTTGAAACGGATGCCATGAAATCTCCTTATCTGGCACTGGCCGTATTGTTGTTGCTCATTGCTGTAGTCTTCCTTTGTGCCAAACTACCGAAGATTGGCGACGAAGGACACCGGGAGGCCACCAAGGAGAAACTGATAGACTTCGGGGTATGGAAGCGGTCGCATCTGCGGTGGGGCGTAATTGCTCAGTTTTTTTATAACGGTGGGCAAACGGCCATCAACAGCTTGTTCTTAGTATACTGCTGTACGTATGCAGGCATTTCGGAGACTGTGGCTACCACGTATTTCGGATTGTACATGCTGGCCTTCCTCCTCGGGCGATGGATTGGTACTGGTCTGATGATTCGTTTTCGTCCGCAGGACATGTTGCTGGTGTATGCCTTGGTGAATGTCGTGCTTTGTCTGGTAGTAATTGTGTGCGGCGGACGGACCGGGTTGTATGCTATGCTGGGTATTTCGTTCTTTATGTCCATCATGTATCCCACCCAGTTCTCGCTGGCATTGAAAGGGTTGGGCGATCAGACCAAGAGCGGGGCCGCTTTCCTGGTAATGGCCATCGTGGGAAATGCCTGTCTGCCTCAGTTCACGGCTTATCTGATGCATATCAGTGAGGAGACGTATCACATTGCATATATCGTTCCGATGATTTGTTTCCTGTTCTGTGCCTATTACGGCTGGAAGGGTTACAAGGTGTTGGATTAAAATAGAAACGTAGAATTAAAAATAAGAAGAAAATGAAAGCTGTTCAAATTGCAGCTCCCCAGCAAATGGCAGTCGTGGAGATTGAAAAGCCTGAACTGCACGAAGGGGAGATACTGGTAAAGATTGAGTATGTAGGTTTTTGTGGTTCCGACTTGAATACATATCTTGGCCGGAACCCGATGGTGAAGATGCCGGTCATTCCGGGACATGAAGTCGGTGCCGTGATAGAAGCCGTAGGGGCGGGAGTTCCCGACAGTTTCAAGAAGGGCATGAGTGTGACGCTGAATCCTTATACGAATTGCGGCAAGTGTGCTTCATGCCGGAACGGACGTGTCAACGCTTGCGAACATAACGAGACGCTCGGTGTGCAACGTAAGGGAGTGATGTGTGAATATGCCGTACTGCCCTGGAACAAGGTGATTCCGGTAGAAGAAATCTCTGCCCGTGATTGTGCCTTGATTGAGCCGATGAGCGTAGGTTTCCACGCCGTGTCACGCGGACAGGTAGTCGACAACGAACTGGTGATGGTCATTGGTTGCGGAATGGTCGGTATGGGAGCCATCGTACGGGCGGCCTTGCGCGGCGCTACGGTAATTGCTGTTGATTTGGATGACGAGAAACTGGCCTTGGCCCGCAGAATGGGTGCCACGTACGTCATCAACTCACAGACAGAGAATGTACATGAACGGGTACAGGAGTATTCCGGCGGTATGGGTGCCGATGTGGTGATAGAAGCCGTGGGCAGTCCGGCCACTTATGTGATGGCGGTTGATGAAGTAGGCTTTACCGGTCGCGTGGTATGCATTGGTTATGCCAAGAGCGGGGTAGAGTTTCAGACAAAATATTTCGTGCAGAAAGAGTTGGATATACGGGGTTCGCGTAACGCATTACCAGCCGATTTCCGTGCCGTGATTCACTATATGAAGGCCGGAAACTGCCCGACGGAAGAACTTATCTCCCGCATCGTAGCTCCCGAAGGAGCTGCGGAAGCTATGGCTGAATGGGCTGCCCATCCGGGAAAAGTGTTCCGTATTCTGGTGAAATTCTGAGGCGAATTTTGAGGCTGGAAATAGCCTCTGGAAAAACGCCTTTGCGTTTTACCTCAAACGTCCTTGCGTTTGAGATAAAACGTAAGGACGTTTTGAGGTAAACGCACTTACGTTTCAATCCAAACGCAAGTGCGTTTTTTTTATGGCCGAATTTTGCCTATTTGTGTCGGAAATGTTGTATTTTTATCGGTGAATTCGACATTATTCTTTAAAACACTAAAATTAGTATGCAAATGAATATCAGAAAGACGATTTTGATAGCTTGTTGCCTTTCTTCTCTGTCGGTATATGCACAGCATATCCCTACATTGGAAGAGGTGGTAAACGGAGGACTGGTGGTCACTAAAGGAGGAAGTCAGGTAAACTGGCTTTCAGACGGAGGCAAATATTCGAAGAAAGAAAAGAATCCCGCAGGCGGATACGACATCGTGTCGTACGATGCCTCCGGAAAGGGCAAACGGGAAGTACTGATACCAGCTGCCCTGTTTATCAAACCGGGTACTTCCGATACCTTGTCGGTCAGGAGTTTCAGCTTTGACGCTTCGCGCAAGCAGGTGCTGGTTTATACGAATACGAAGCGGGTATGGCGCTACGATACACGCGGCGATTACTGGGTGCTCAATATGCAAACGAAACAGTTGCGTCAGTTGGGAAAGAATTTCCCGGAGAGCAGCCTGATGTTTGCCAAGTTCTCTCCAGACGGGACGCGGGTGGCCTATGTAAGCGGGAACAACATTTATGTGGAAAATGTGGCCGACGGGGAAATTACCCAGCTGACTCACGATGGCAGCAGTACGATTGTGAACGGAACTTTCGACTGGGTGTATGAGGAGGAATTCTTCTGTCGGGATGGTTTCCGCTGGAGCCCCGATGGCAAATACATTGCCTACTGGCAGAGCGATACAGAAGGTACCGGCTGGTTTGATATCATCAACAACGTAGATTCTTTGTACCCGAAAATCATCCGCTTCCCTTATCCGAAGGCTGGAACCACCAATTCAGCCGTGAAGGTGGGCTATGTAGCAGCTTCCGGAGGAAAAACTACTTGGATTGACCTGCCGGGCGACCCTCGTCAGAATTACATCATGCGGATGGACTTCATTCCAGAAAGCAACGACTTGTTTATCCAGCAGATGAATCGTCCGCAGAATACGAACAAGGTATGGATTGCAACTATCGGGGGCGGTGCACCGAAAAACATTTTGACTGAGACGGATGCAGCTTGGGTGGAAACCAACGACCAGGTAACCTGGCTGAAACACAATACGTATTTTACCTGGCAAAGCGAACGGGACGGATGGCGTCATCTGTACCGGGTAAGCCGTGACGGAAAAGATATCCAACCCATCACGAAGGGTAATTTCGATTTGATTGAGCAGGTGGGCATGGACCTGAAGAAAGGACTGGTGTATTTCATTGCTTCACCGGATAACTATACTCAGCGTTATTTATATTCAGCTAACCTGTTTGGCAAAGGAGAGGTGAAACGTCTTTCTCCGTTGAACGAACAGGGTCAGCACCGATACAATATCTCTCCTGATGGGAAGTATGCCGTGCATACTTTCAGCAATGCTGTCACTCCTCCGCGGATAGAGATGGTGGCTTTGCCTTCTCATAAGACTTTGTCGGTTATTGAAGAGAACAAGGAAGCGCTGGCACAGTATCAGCAGCTGAAGTTGCGCCCGAAGGAATTTGTTAAGGCGCATTCCGGCAACTTGGTCTTGGATGCTTTTATGATCAAGCCGGTAGATTTTGATCCGGCAAAGAAATATCCGGTCATTATCGATGTGTATGGCGAACCGGCCAGTTCTACGGTGCAAGATGTATGGCAGGGAGGCAATATGTGGCATCAGTTCCTGGCCAACCAGGGGTATATCGTCATCAGCATTGATAACCGCGGTGCCGCTGCCCCTCGTGGAAGGGAATGGCGGAAATGCATCTACGGGGAGGTGGGTACCTTTGCTTCCCAAGACCAGGCACAGGGTATCCTCGACCTGGCCCGTCAGTATCCGTTTATCGATACCTCGCGTATCGGCATTACAGGTTGGAGCGGAGGAGGAAGCCAGACCCTCAACTGTATGTTCCGCTATCCGGATGTGTTCTGCACGGGTATTGCCATAGCGTTTGTTGCCGACCAGCGGTTGTACGACACCATTTACCAGGAACGCTACATGAACACACCGCAGGCCAATCCGGAAGGCTATCGTAAAGGTTCACCCATTTCGTATGTGGAGGGCTTGAAAGGTAACTTGCTCCTCATTCACGGCACCGGCGATGACAACGTGCATTATCAGAACTGCGAGATGCTGGTCAACGAGCTGGTGAAACACGGTAAGGTGTTCTATCAGCTGTCTTATCCGATGCGCTCACATGCCATTAACGAACGGGAAGGCACCACGTATCACCTGCGGAAATCCATGACGGATTATTTCTTGAAGAATCTTCCGGCAGGCGGGAAATAAACAAGGAGGCTGGCTGTGTGCCAGCCTTTTTGTCTTAAGAATAATTCGTATTTTTGTGGATACAAGGAGTTTGAGGATTGAAGGAATGAGATGCGATATTGATGAAGTGGGGCTGGCTATTGGCAGGGGGAAGACCGTCAGGTAATTGGAAGGCGTATCTTAGAAAGATAACAGAACAAATGGGAGGATAGAATATGGTGGAGAACAATGGGAATATGGGAGCGAATGCAGATGCATTGGACCAATCTGTACAGGGACTTTTTTCGCACTTGGAGTCCAGAATGTCACCCGAGAATATGAAGCGCATCGTGGCTGCATATCAGCTGGCAAAAGAAGCCCATAAAGGGCAGAAACGAAAAAGTGGGGAACCGTATATCATTCACCCTATAGCCGTGGCTCGCATTGTAGCTGAAGAGTTTGAACTGGGAGCCAATCCGATTATGGCGGCTTTTTTGCATGATGTGGTGGAAGATACACCCTACACCTTGGATGACATCCGGGAACGGTTTGGCGACGATGTGGCTTTCTTGGTGGGTGTGGTCACCAAGCAGAAGAAGGCAGAGTACGACCAGTCGCAGCAGATAGATAACTACCGGCAGATTTTAGCGTCCGTGCGGTTTGATGTGCGGGCCATCTTAATCAAGCTGGCCGACCGCCTGCACAATATGCGTACTTTGGAAAGTATGCGGCCGGACAAACAGATGAAAATAGCTGGAGAAACGGATTATTTTTATGCCCCGTTGGCGAATCGTTTGGGCATGTATCATGTAAAGACCGAATTGGAGAATCTTTCTTTCCGCTTCCGCTGTCCGAGAGAATATTACCTGCTTGAGGGACTTATCGAAAAAGAAAAAGCAGCCAACGAGGATCGTATCAATAGCTTTTTACGAAAGATGGAGGCTTTCTTGAAGGAAAATCATATTCAGGCAAGAACCGAGATACGTTATCGTATGCCTTATAATATCTGGCGAAAAATGAACAGCATGGAATGTGATTTCCAGCATGTGGACGGCAAACACTATGTGCGTATCATTTATGAGGCTGCGGATGTGCAGGAAGAGAAGAAAATCAGTCTGCAAATCTATTCCGTATTGACCGATCATTTCAAGGAAAAGCCGGGCAGTGTATCCAATTACATCAACGCTCCCAAGGAAAACGGATACCAGAGCTTTCACCTGAAACTGTTGTGCGAGAACGGAAGTTGGGAAGAAATTCATATTTCTTCCGAGAGAATGGTTCGCAACTCCCGGTTGGGATGTGCGGCAGAACGTACTGAATCGAACCTGAAAGGATGGTTGGATAAGTTCAAGTCCGTGCTTCGGGATGTGGCTTATAACAGTGAAATGGACTACATGGACGGGGTAACTTCCTCTTTCTATAATGATGACATCATGGTGTTCACCACTGAGGGGAAAGGGATTATCCTCCCGAAAGGGGCTACTGCCCTCGATTTTGCCTACGAAATTGAAGGTCAGATGGGTGACCAGGCAATGTATGCCCGAATCAACGGAAAACTGTCATCCGTAAAGACGGAACTGCATCGTGGCGATTGCGTGGAGATTGGGATGGATGCCCAGTCCAAACCGGACAAGGATTGGCTGGAGTGTGTCAAGACTTACAAGGCGAAGCGGTATCTACGTCAGTTCTTTCATGACCAGCCGGTCTTGAAATACATTCGATGTGCTTGTTGTCATCCGTTGCCGGGCGATGAAGTGATTGGCTTTAAGGATGAAAACGGGAAGATTACCCTGCATACCCGGAACTGTGCGGCTGCCATCCGTCAGGCGTCTCGGCAAGGGGATTCCATCGTGGCTGTCAGCTTCGAAGCCGATAATCAGTTCTTGTATCCTGTGCGAATTCAGATTCGAGGAGTGGACCGGTATCATATTCTCAGCGATGTGGTGGAGTGCATCACAGATAAGTTGAGGCTTTCAATTGATTGTCTGCACACCGAAACAATAGACCGGATTGTGGAGTGTTATGTGGATTTTAAGGTGCATTCCAGAAACGAACTGGATAATGTCATCACTCTCATTGGCAGCATCGAGGGTGTAGATGAGGCTTATGGCATCAATATTGGATAAAAATAAGATGAGGTAGTCCATAGATAAAAGTGTGGAGAAAAACATATGGTTAAAATCAGGAAACTTACTTTAATTGTATGTTAGATGTTAAAATATGACAATTCATTTGATGGATTAAAACGTATTCGTAATTTTGCGAACAACAAACAAAAGGAGGAATAGAAAGGATGAAAAAGAAGTATACAGAAGAACAGGAAAAGATAGCCCGCTTTGCTAAGGCGATGGGGCATCCGGCACGCATAGCCATACTTCAGTTTCTGGCCTCTCAGGAGTGTTGCTTTTTCGGTGATATTCATGAGGAACTTCCCATTGCAAAGGCCACGGTATCGCAGCATCTGAAAGAGTTGAAAGAGGCCGGACTTATCCAGGGTGAAATTGAGACGCCGAAAGTAAGATACTGCATCAACAAGGAAAACTGGGAAATCGCCAAAAAGGTGTTTGCCGGTTTTTTTGGACAACCTATATGCAAGAAAGAGGGCTGCTGTGAGTAAGCCCTTTTTTTGAAGGATAAGTTCGTAGTTTTGCGAATAACTAACAATTAAAATAGAAAGACATGAAAAAGATTTTATTCTTGCTTGCTGCATGCTTCACCTTTAGCGCCTGCAGCATGAACGCAAAGAACGGAACGGAAGCACAGACGCAAAAAGAAGTGACAGTAAAAGACCATGTGGAAGTATTGTATTTGCTTTCTGTCCGACAAGCGGCGTGTTTTATTTCGGCATACTGATACCGATGTCTGCCACAGCGACAGCCGGCTATTTCCTTCCTGTGGTATTTGCCATTGCCACAGCCATCCCTGTGCTTGCCGTGGCATGGATTCTTGCCTTCAGTGTGCAGCAGATGGGAAATTTCTACGGCAGGATGCAGAAGGTGCAGAAATGGATGAATCTGATTGTGGGCGTGGTATTTATCCTCGTCGGCATCTATTATTGTTGGATAATGTATTTATAAAACGAATCTGATAACAAACCAAATATTTACGAACATGGAAATTAAAGTTTTGGGTCCGGGTTGTGCCAAATGTAAATCAACCTACAATGTCATTGAGAAAGTGTTGAAAGAAAACCACATCGATGCGAAACTGACCAAGGTGGACGACATCATGGAAATGATGAACTACAACATCATGACCACACCGGCCGTGGTGATTGACGAGGTGGTGAAGATGAAAGGACAGGTTCCGACTGAAAGCGAGGTAAAGAAACTGCTGGGCATCTGAGGCACAGAATGATTTAACGGTGGGCGGCAGAGACAACCGTGGTGGAATCTGCCGCTCTTTTAATGAACAGGTCGTTCGTATTTAGACGAATTAAAATAGAATAGAAATGATACAGGATTTTGCTGACTGGCTCGTTTACGGGCTGTTCGGACTGAGTGCCGACACTCCGGTAGGAGTTGCCGTAAACTTCTTCTTTTATGATACAATTAAAATTCTCATACTTTTGTTCTTCATCAGTGTGTTGATGGGCATCGTCAACGCTTATTTCCCGATAGAGCGTTTGCGGAACTATCTCGTCACACACAAGATGTACGGGTTGCAATACTTGCTGGCGTCACTCTTCGGAGCCATCACCCCGTTCTGTTCGTGTTCATCCATACCGCTGTTCATCGGCTTCGTGAAAGGCGGCATCCCTTTGGGGGTCACCTTCGCCTTTCTGATTACCTCCCCGCTGGTGAATGAGGTGGCTGTGGCCATGTTTCTCGGTTCATTCGGTCTGAAAGTGACACTGATTTACGTCATCAGCGGGATTCTGTTGGGAGTAATAGGAGGTATCGTACTCGGCCGTATGCGTCTGGCACCTTATCTGAGTGACTGGGTAAAACAGATACAGGCCCACTCATCCGCCCAGGCTGATGAATGGGAAAAAGACCATACCACCTTTATCAAACGATTACCGACCATTGTCCGTGATGCCTGGAAGATTGTCAGCGGTGTACTTATATACATTCTGATTGGTATCGGTGCCTTCATGCATGGTTTTGTGCCGGAAGGCTTCTTCCAGCAATACATGTCGAAAGACAACTGGTATGCCGTGCCTCTGTCTGTGATTCTTGCCGTACCGATGTATGCCAATGCCGCAGGTATCGTGCCTGTCATCGAGGTGTTTGTGGCAAAAGGTATTCCCATCGGAACCGCAATAGCTTTCATGATGGCGGTCGTCGGCCTTTCCCTGCCGGAAGCCACCCTGCTGAAGAAAGTAATGACTTGGAGGCTTATCGGCATATTCTTCGGAACGGTGGCGTTCTTCATCATTCTGTCGGGCTATCTGTTTAACTATATACTGTAGATAAGATAATAATTGGGAACATCCTATTTTAAGTCGAACTAATAAAAAACGGAATAAATGAAAGTATTGATTCTTTGTACAGGAAACAGTTGCCGCAGCCAGATGGCTCACGGCTTCTTGCAGTCATTCGATAAAAACCTGGAAGTATATTCAGGGGGTACCGAACCGGCAGTTCAGGTAAATGCCAAGGCAGTGGAAGTGATGAAAGAAGTGGGAATAGACATCAGCTCGCATGTGCCTACACACGTCAACACTTATCTCGATCAGGAATGGGATTATGTAATCACCGTGTGCGGTGGCGCCAATGAAAGCTGTCCTGCCTTCACAGGAAAGGTCGGCAAACGTATGCACATCGGCTTTGACGATCCGTCACATGCTACAGGCACGCCGGAGTTCATCGATTCGGAGTTCCGCCGTGTACGTGACGAAATCAGAAACGCTTTTGTTCGTTTCTACATCACGGAAATCAGAAAGGATGAATTGCCGAAATGTGCTTGCGGCGGAAACTGCTAAGAAATAAGGACAGGGAGAAAGAAAAAAGAATGGTCTTTTGGGGCGATTCCAGACACAATAAGATTTTAATCGGATTTAAAATCGGGTTACATGAGTAAAGAATGACTCTTTCTTATCGGTTTGAACATGGAAAAATGCATATATCAAAAAAAATACCGATCATCGGAATGGTGGTAAAGTCGTATCCGGTGGTCGGTTTCATTTCTTTGCTTTTTTATTGCTTATTATTCCTGTCCAAAAATGGGCAAATGTGAACAGTTATTTGTTCAGAATCTGCAGTTGGTTGTCGCCCATCATTCTTAGGCCCTTAATTAAGCATTTAATAAGAAGTTTCATTTTATAGTTGTTTTTATGTTTTACAACACAAAAGTACGCATTGTTTGTTATATGGAATGTTGTATAACATATAATTTTTCATGAAAAGCCTGAATACTTGATGTATGTCAACGAGATGGTATAAACTGGTAATTCTAAAAGTATTTCCTTTTAACGGAGTCTGAATGTTCCTTTTGGTTTTTCCTTTTTTGTGGTTGCTTGAAAGTTATTCAACAACAGTCTATATTTTTTATGTTTTTGAATGGATAAAGGTATTCCACTCAAATTTCGACAGGCTGCTGGCCCTGCTCGAAAGATTACTGGAGAAACGACAACCGTTTGCCTATGGCGATGAACTGCTGACAGACAAGGAAGTGGCATACCTGCTGAAAGTGAGCCGGAGAACCTTACAGGACTACCGTAACAACGGCATTCTGTCTTATACGTAAGTAGGTTGCAAGATTCTCTTCCGGGCATCTGATATAGAAAGAACACTGATGGGAGGTACAAAGAGGCATACAGGAATGAATAAAATCTATGTCTTCCTATTGGAACCAGCATCACTTATCAAACAGGTGGGTGATACTGATTCTATTTTATTTTATGGCTAAAAGGTAAGCATTCGGTAAACCACGTATTTTTGTC
>ULLE01030633.1_pt1 | contig 25749 bp, 19 predicted proteins | sample 1951331 | NCBI WGS metagenome assembly ULLE01 (sample SAMEA4835518, study PRJEB28245) | human gut metagenome | biome: gut microbiome; material: fecal sample | place: Denmark | collected 2008
AACAATCCCCTATATTTATCGGGTGTGCCGACACTTACCCTAACACGCAACGGGGAATACCATACTATGTATGAGCAATTCAGATAGGTATATAACCAAAAGAAGGGATGCGCCTGCAGAGTCGCATCCCTTCATACAATTATAACCGGTATGGAGCATTAAAGTCCCAGACTCTTCTTAATAGCCTCCATCTTCTTTTCTGCCTTTGCCACAAGTGCCTCATACTGTGAAGCATCAGTCAGCTGATCCTTCACCTCGATGTAGAACTTGATCTTAGGCTCAGTACCCGACGGACGAACACTGATCTTCGTGTCGTCATCGCAGAACCACTGCAGCACATTGCTTGTCTCAGGCATTGTCAATGCAGTCTTCGTGCCGTCAGCCGCTGTTGCCTCAAGGGTCTTGTAGTCCTTCCAAAGCACCACCTTAGAGCCACCAAGCTCCTTGGGAGGATTGGCACGGAAGTTGACCATCATCTGCTGGATCTCTTCAGCTCCACTCTTGCCCGGACGTTCTACATTGATGGTATGCTCATACGAGAAGCCATACTCTTTGTAGATGTTCATCAGGATATCATAGAGTGTCAGGCCCTTATCCTTGGCATAAGCACAGATCTCTGCCAACAACGAGCAGGCAGACACCGCATCCTTATCACGGCAGAAGTCCTCAGCCAGGAAGCCATAGCTCTCCTCGCCACCACCGATATACTGCTGCTTGCCTTCAGAGAGACGGATCTCATTGGCAATCCACTTGAAGCCGGTGTAGCAGTCGCGCATCTCGATATTGTTCTTCTCGGCAATCTTACGGATCAGCTCCGTTGTCACGATAGTCTTCACGATGAAATCCGTCGGTTTCATCTTACCCGTAGCCAGACGGTTAGTAATGATATACCACAGGAAGATCATACAGGTCTGGTTACCATTGATGAGTACCCACTCTCCCTTGTCGTTCTTGCAAGCCATGCCTACACGGTCGGCATCAGGATCAGAAGCCATCAAGATATCGGCATCAAGAGCCTTGGCATCGCGCAAACCGAGAGTCAAAGCCTCAGCAAACTCAGGATTAGGACGATCTACAGTGGGGAAGTTACCATCCTTGATCATCTGCTCAAATACACAGTGCACATTGTCGAAACCCCAATAAGCCAGTGAGCGAGGGATCAGGACACGGCCTGCTCCATGAAGCGGCGTATAGACAATCTTCAAATCATGTTGACGATGTACAACCTCAGGATCTATGCAAATTGTACGGATCTGCTTCAGGTACGGCTCATCGATGTCCTCACCGATAATCTGAATAAAATCATTATTCGGCTCGAACTTCACGTCCTCGATCTTCACCTTGTTCACCTCGTCGATGATACCCGTATCATGGGGAGCCAATACCTGAGCACCGTCCTCCCAATAAGCCTTGTAACCATTATACTCGCGCGGATTGTGGCTGGCCGTAATGTTCACACCGGCCTGAGCCTTCAAGTAACGGATAGCGAATGATACCTCAGGAGTAGGACGCAAATCATCGAAGATATATGCCTTGATACCATTAGCTGAGAAAATGTGAGCCACTGTCTCAGCGAAAAGACGGCTATTGTTACGACAGTCGTGACCGACTACAACACTGATCTGCTCACGATCCTTGAAAGCTTTTTTCAGATAGTTGGCAAAGCCTTGTGTGGCCATACCTACTACATAGATGTTCATACGGTTAGTACCTGCTCCCATGATGCCTCGTAAGCCTCCTGTGCCGAACTCAAGATTCTTATAGAACGCCTCAATCAGATCGGTCTTGTCCTCCTTATCCAGCATTGCCTGCACTTCGGTGCGTGTCTGCTCATCGAAAGAAGGAGATAACCACACGCGGGCCTTAGCCTCGCACTGAGCAATAAGCTCTTTGTTATTTTCCATATTTATATCAGTTAAGAGTTTCAATGTTCATAGGTACAATAACATAGGAAAACATGAAAAACGACGTTTCCGTCATTAGTCAGTTTTTCATAAGGCAAAGATAATAATATATTTTTGGAATCTAACCAATAGAAACATAAATAATGTAAAAGACAAAAAGAAAGAGCCATTATGGCGGATCTTTCCTATTTTTCTTATTTAATCGCAACATAAACAATAATCTACGGATAGCTGATCTTTCCACAAAACCTGATATCGTTGTATGAGAAGCGAGAATAAAGACTCTAAGATTAATATTCCATTGTCTGGCAACTATCCTGACAAATCAGATGCAACAAAGGATATACATCTCAAATTACTAGACTTGTCACATATCACCCATCCTACCGAAAAAAGATTTTTACTGCCATTATTTTCCATATACACCTGATTTTTATTTATCTTTGCAATAAAAGAAATACACTAAACTTCAAAAAACAATTAAAAACATATTCATGAATAAAAAGATCATGGCGATAGCAGGTGCCATTACTATGTCGACACTAACTTATGCACAAGTAAGACCAGCCATTCCTTCTGACCCTAAGATGGAACAGAAAATCGAGCAAATTCTCTCTAAGATGACGCTAGACGAGAAAGTGGGTCAGATGACTGAGATTACCATTGATGTCGTAACAGACTTCAGCAGTCCTACTGATTTCAAGATTGATCCTGCCAAACTACAGAATGTTATCGGGAAATATAAAGTAGGCTCGCTCCTCAATGTCCCCTTAAGCGTCGCCCAGACACCGGCTAAATGGGCTGAAGGCATTGAGCAGATTCAAAAGATGTCCATGAAAGAGATCGGTATCCCCAATGTATATGGTGTCGACCAAATTCATGGCACGACCTATTCAATGGGCGGTACGCTTTTCCCACAGGGTGTCAATATGGCAGCCACCCTCAATCCTGACTTGATGAGAAAAAGTGCGGAGATCAACGCCTACGAGAGCCGCGCCTGTGACATTCCCTGGGTCTATGGCCCTGTAATGGACCTTGGCCGCCAGCCAAAATGGCCCCGTATGTGGGAAAGTTTCGGAGAAGATCCCTATATCAACACGGTCTTTGCTGTCGCGGCACTCAAAGGTCTGCAAGGTGATGACCCCAACCATGTCGACCTCTACCACGTTGGCGCCTCCATCAAGCACTTCATGGCCTATGGCGTACCTGTATCAGGCAAAGACCGCACGCCGTCGATGGTCAGTGAGCGGGAACTCCGCGAACGCTACTTTACGCCCTTCATGGAGTGCATCAAGAACGGCGCCCTCACCCTGATGGTCAACTCGTCGGTAAACGATGGCATCCCCTTCCATGCTAATAAAGAGCTCCTGACCAACTGGCTCAAACGCGACCTCAACTGGGACGGCATGATCGTCACCGACTGGGCCGATATCATCAACCTGTATAAACGCGACCATATCGCCGCCACAAAAAAAGAAGCTATTGCACTAGCCATCAATGCCGGTGTCGACATGAGCATGGACCCCTATAATGTCGACTTTGCCGACCTGCTGAAAGAATGCGTCAACGATGGCACCGTACCCATGAGCCGTATCGACGATGCCGTACGTCGTATACTCCGTTTCAAGATGCGTGTCGGACTCTTTGACAACCCTACATGGAATGTGAAGAAATATAAGGACTTCGGTTCAAGGAAACATGCGGCCGTCGCCCTTGAGGCAGCCGAGCAAAGCCTTGTGTTGCTGAAAAATACCGATAATATCCTTCCGCTTCAGAAAGGACAGAAGATTCTTGTCACCGGTCCCAACGCCAACAGTATGCGTACGCTCAATGGAGGATGGAGCTATACATGGCAAGGCGTAGGCACTGACGAATATGCCAAGCAATACAATACGATTCTCGAAGCCATGCAGAACAAGTTTGGCGCCGACAACATTATCTATGAGCCGGGCATCACTTACAACATGGACAAGAAAGCCAACTATTGGGATGAGAATGCCCCTGAGATCAACAAAGCCGTGGCAGCAGCTCAAAATGCTGATGTGATCGTTGCCTGCATAGGCGAGAACAGCTATGCAGAGACTCCCGGTAACCTTGATGATCTCAACCTCTCTAAAAATCAGAAGGACCTTGTGCTCGCTTTAGAAAAAACCGGCAAGCCCGTTGTCCTTATACTCAATGAAGGCCGCCCACGCATTATCAACGAGATTGTTGACGATGCCAAGGCTATCGTCGATATCATGCTCCCGGGTAATTACGGAGGCGACGCTCTGGCCAACTGTCTCAGCGGTGATGTGAACTTCAGTGGCAAACTGCCCTTCACTTATCCCCGATTCGTTGATGCTCTTGCCACCTATGATTATAAACCTTGTGAGAATGTAGGACAAATGGCCGGCAATTACAACTATGATGCTGTGATGAACCAGCAATGGAACTTTGGAGACGGAATGAGCTACACCACATTCCAGTTCGCCAATCTGCGTGCCGACAAGACTGACTTCGGCCCAGATGATGTACTCCATTTCACTGTCGATGTGACAAATACCGGAAAGAGAGCCGGCATGGAAAGTGTACTGCTCTTCTCTTCCGACCAAGTAGCCAGCATCACCCCCGACAATAAACGACTCCGCGCATTTCAGAAGATTGACCTGCAACCCGGTGAGACTAAGAGCGTAACTCTCACCGTCAAGGCGTCAGATCTTGCATTCGTCGGCCTCGACAACCACTGGGTTCTTGAGCCAGGCAAGTTTACTATCCAAATCGCTGACCAGAAAATGGAAATCAACTGTACCACCGGCAAACACTGGGACACACCCAACAAATAATTATTTGTCTATAGGATAAAGAATAGTGATTATTGGACCCGACATATCCAATAATCACTATTTTTTTTGTAACTTTGCCTTGAAACCATCGTCTAATGAAAAAACATATTAATATGAAAATTAGACATATAATTATAGGTATGCTCGTAGTCCTGCCTGTGATCGCCGGTTCCTGCAACCAAAAGCAGAAGCTTTCCGAACATCAGCGTATCGATACGCTGGCGACTATGATCACGCAAGTGCAACAATGCTCACGTCTGTACACCTCAGAAATCAAACTGCACAAGATTGTCAGCTATCAAGACACCGCTGCCTTACAAGGAAAATTTCTAGGAAAAGATTTCAAGGTGTCTCTCCCCGCCAGTCAGCGCCATATCGTCATTCCTATAGATGCCACGGTAAAAGCAGCCGTTGATTTTTCAAAGTTCTCCAAAGCTAACATCAAACGCGACGGTGACAAGCTGACCGTCATCCTTCCCGATCCCGAACTGATCCTTACATCTACAAAAATCGACCATAAAGAAGTAAGAGAGCATGTCCAGCTTTTCCGTTCCTCATTCACAGATGCGGAAATAACACGCATTCAGCGTCAAGGACGCAACGACATTCTCAAGACATTGCCACAGCTCAATCTGCTCGAAACTACACGTCTTAATGCCGCACGACAGATCATACCGATCTTTGAAAATATGGGATATAATGAGGCTGACATCACTATCACTTTCCGCAAGGACTTAAACTCTAACAACTATTCTAGTTTAATAAGAAAAATAGATTAAGTTAAGAAATCTTTGTTTAGAGCCTCTATCCGCAACAACATCACCCTAATTATTAATAAGTAAGATGGAAAAGAAAAAAATGCCACTTTTGCTACGGCTCTCACAATACAAACTATTGGCTGTCATTGTCGTAATCATAATTGCCGGTATTGTCATTGTGTCCCTTCTCCTTAAGACGCGTAATGATAAGGTGGGCATCGTGCGTAACGGCAATGTCGATATCACGCCTGTACAGATCGAACGAATCCGACAGATCGGTCAGTGGGAATTTCTCTCACTGAGCGACGAAGAACTCGTTGACACCGTCCGGCGCGGTTTTTTTAGCGATGATGAACTTGCACGCATCTACTACGGTACCCTACGACTCGGAATCGACTTAAACAAGGTCGGAAAAGACTGGATCACCATGGATCATGACACGGTAGCTGTCACCCTGCCTCCCATTCAGCTACTCGACAATCAGTTTCTTGATGAGGCCCGCACACGGAGCCTCTATGAGGACGGAAAATGGAGTGCACAAGATAAAGCACAAATGACACAGAGGGCTATTGCTCAAATGCGCCGACGATGCCTCACAAAAGAAAATATCCAAAAAGCAGAAGCCAATGCCAAAGAACAATTCAGCAATCTCTTAAAGTCCTTGGGATTTAAGTACAGCAGAATAACTATCAGTAATCACTAATATCGACAAATTATTAAGAAGGAAGAAGGCTCTTTATGATATCCTGTATCATAGAGGGCCTCCCTTTATAATACATATTTTTCATCTCTTAGTGAGTGAAATATTATCCTCAGACTACAAAATACATCTCGCATCCCGTATCTTCTAACCGAATATTGATAAGAGACTGGTCTGTGTTTCTCCCCAAAATCTGCCATGTAACCCCAGAAAAAGTGCCATTTGGAGGCATTTAGGTAACTTATTTTCGAAGCATCGCTACTTTTTCGAATACTATATCCGGTCGGATGCCTGCAAGAGGAAAGGTAGAGACAGCCGGCATTGGATGGAAAGTCCCAAAAGGAAGATGAACGAGAATAACGGACTATTTTTATTTACACGCAATGGTGACAACCGAGTAGGAGACTGCACTTGTAAATCGAGAATACCCAATAGATATCATTTCTAATTATCTGCTTGCGTGACTCATAGCAGCAACGGCTGTAAGCCCATATGTTTATATCCGTTCCACACAAAAATTCATAGCAGAAAAAAGCAACAGACACAAAAACATCCATTGCTCCTTTCTACTATTCAAAATCCGAGGCATATCGTCATACCTCAACCATTATAATTTATCAGAACGTAAGTCTCAACATTAAACGGACACCATTTCTCTTTGCCGTAGGTAAATAGGTGTAGTTGCAACGGTGTACAAATTCCACATGCAGAATCTTAAAGATGTTATGAATACCTGCCACCCATTCAACATAAGGACGATGAGGATTCATAGTGTAACATCCTTCAGGGAACTGCATCAATATGTTGCTGCCGGCATTTTCTGGCAGATAAGGATTGTTCTTATCTGTCAGCTTACCCCATAGTACTTTCACACCCACATACTCACGCCACTTAAGCTTCTTCAGCAATGGGATACGGTTGAACAGTTTACCGTTCAAATCCCATGACACATCAAGCGATGCATAGCGGTCGTTGAGAAATTCCATATTGTTAATCATATTGAACGTCTCTGCCTCTATGATATAACTCAAGTTAGCTGCCGGCATGATAAGCAACGGATAAGGCACACGGTTCCATTGTGCGCCAGCTTTCACGTAGGCATCAATCTTTCCCCAACTGTTCATCCAGAAGCGTTTGTAGATGCCTGCTTCCGTAAAGTTGTAACGATACTCTCCGCCCAGTGCTTTTACACCCATCGTATGGCTCAGAGTGAATACGGGAGCATCGAGATTGATCGGCAAGCGACGCTGCTTCGTATTGATATACGTACGTCCTGGTGCTAACTCCAGACGCAGCGAAAGCTCTGTCGTACGTATCGTCCCATTGTGAAGCAATCTACCCGTATCTATGGAAGGAGCCGCCAAATGGAGATTGTTCCACAACATCTGATTGAAGAACAAACTCTTAGGATCCGTTATATGAGTGATGCCCGATGACAACGGATTAAAGAACAATGCACCGGCAGCCTCGTTCTCTTCAGTCTTCACACCAACTGTAGTCTTCAGACCCCATTCCTGTTCATACTCAAACTGCAACTGCTGTTTGTTGTAGAACATCATCTTGTCTACCTTCGCCCATTTGAACGCAGTAAACACATTATCCTTATCGGTCTGCATGAATTTATCGGAAGGCGACATGATGTCATAGCTCGATGAGAATGTCAGCGTTCTCTTGGGAAACTCTCGCGGCAGATAATCTTTCTTGTTAAACGAGTAGGTAAGTGAAGCATTATAATACCATTTCTTTGACTGCCATCCTCGCGCAACATAGCCTGCAGCAAACCAATGCTTATTAAGGTTGGCTGTTGTCTGTGCGCTTATACGGGTACGCAATCCGTCGATAAAGTTGGTGGTTAACATCGTATTGATAGGACCTATATCCACCTTCGAGGGGTGGTTCTCGTCACCTGTCTCTACAAAATTCTCCACCAATGCCTTCACACAAAAGATAATATACTTAAAGCCCTTGACCTGCTCCACCCTGTGGATAAACGCATCCATCGAATTCTCACTCTTTGTCAGTTCCACAGCTCTGTACTGGTTCCAGAAGCTATCATCACGCATCATCGCATTAGCTTCCCGTCGCGTGGTGGCCTTACCCTTGAAGAGCTGTTTCGGCAACTCATCGAAGGCATAATCCGACAAACGTGTCGTTCGCATAACGCAGAACTTACTGAGAAACCGCGCCAGCACCAGTTCTACCATCATGTCGTCTTTTGAGAGCACCCACTCACCATTGCTTAACCGCGTATATTCCTGATCCACCTGCAGATTGTCTACAAAGTTCACATCGCTGCGTTTAGGGATGGTAAGGTTCACCCGTTTGACATGAAGCGTCGAATCCGTGAGAATGTAAAGATCACCCCGAAATCCGAAATCCTGCTGGTTATTGGGAAGGAAGGTGAGATGATAGCACAGATCATGGTCCACGTATACCGTATCGACAATATAATACCGATAGAAGGCAATAGCATCCTTTCCGATCGGTGAAGTAAAGGGATACTGCAGCAGACGCACCTGATCATCGTAGATATCAACATCCGTGAACACATCCTTCAAAGTCGTATTAAGGATATCACCTGTCTCTATGAGTTGATTGATTCCCGTAGAGTTCTGTCCCTGAATGATATCTTTCTCCGAGTGAGGATCCTTGCGATAGACATGCTGGCTCACAGTCTCATCCACCGACACAGGAAGTATCAGTTTCTGAGTATATGGAGACATCTCCACCTGGTCTAACAACCATTTATGCTTACCCACAAATCCAGAATCGAGATCCCCTTGTGTGATGTCATTCACAGCAAGCGTCAGTTTCTGATATTTCGTGTATTGATAATAGTCATGATTACGGAGATCGGTTGTCTTCTTCGCAGCAATGACACGTTTCATAAGCTCTACAGCCGGATTGTTCTTACGCGAGTAGCGACTACGTTTCGACCGTACCAACACCTCTTTGAGTTGTCGGGTGTCCGACTTTAAACGGATGTTAAGCTGTTTAGGTGTATTTGCGTCAATGGTCACGGTCTTCGACTTATATCCGACAGCAGAGAACGTGAGCTGCCACCCTTCATGGCGCTCAATAGTATATTCTCCCATAGCATTGCCGCTCACAGCAACCTGATGTCCCTTATACGAAACCGAAGGATAGATAAGGGTATCGCCCGTCTGCTCATCCGTCACCGTACCAAACAATGTCTGAGCCCCAGCCTGGAGAGCAAGAAAAAGGAACAATACACTAATATATAATCTGAATATTTTCACGTCCTATAATATCTAAAGAGTATCGTCTGTTCTGTCAATATCTTCCCCACCCTATCTCGGAACAGGGACGATGGCGAATTGCTCCGCCTCTGTCAAAGGGATTGTTTATATATCTTATCTCAAAGCAACTGTTCCAAGTCTGTAATTACTTTATCGGGTATGGTCTCATCATATCGTTTATCGGTCCATCCTTCTCCTTTCAGCCATGTAGCATGGCAACCGGCTTTCAACGCTGGCTCTATATCTTTATAGAAGCTATCGCCTACCACCATCACATCCTCGGCTGGCAATCGCAACCGCTTCACGCCTTCAGACCAGATACGGCTATCAGGTTTGCGAATGCCCACAACCGCACTCTCCACCACATCTTGAAAGAAGGTGTCAAATCCGAACTCATGCAGCACAGTCTCCACATTGCCGTAAAAGTTGCTCACGAGCACCATCGGGTAGCCGGCCTCCTGCAATTGCGCCAATACACTGCGGCTATGTGCCGTGATACCTAACACCTTATTATATACATCATCCAACACAGCTGCGTGTTGTCTGTCAAACATATTTCCATCAGCATTCCAGGCACCTGAAGTACAGAGCCACTCCATCTCCAACCGGATCTTCACATCGAGCGTGCGGTGAAAAGTGTCCTGTGGCCGGATGATAGGTTGACTGCCTAGCGTACGTTCGGCATAAACATACGCATCGCGGAAAGCCTGCTCTTCAACGCCTACATGTTGACGTTGGTAAGCATGCCACAACATTTTACCCCAGTGACAGCCTGCTGTATCCAATGTGCCACCATAATCAAAAAGATATCCTTTTATCATGATCTCTAATGTTCTTGATAAATATTTTTTGTCTTCTCCGAAGTGAAGTGCCTTGTGTCTAAGGCTGCTATTAATGCTCTCCTGAAGTCAGTGTCTTGCTCAGCCGACCACACAAGCGCTCGTGACGCCGATGCATCACCACATAAAGCACATTCATCACCGTGATCTCAAACAGAGGATAAATCCACGGCAGATCTGCCATACAGCTCACATACACTACAATGGCTCGAAGATTGAACGTCAACAAATTGGCCATTGGCATCAATGGACGCGAACCATCGAGAAGCTGCTGCCGCACACTATTGAGGCGCATCTCTAAATCTGGCGTTGCCTTGCCCTCTCTACGTACTGCGATACGGTCACGCCACAATGTGAAGAACGACTGAAAAGCCGGCGTACGGCGTTCTTGTGATTTACAGTAGCGAGTGTAATTATAGAAAAAGAGTTCCCCTACCCGATTTTTCTGTGCCTTATAGGTCTCATATACGGCACGCTGCTGTGATGAGTTGTCCAATTCTGCATGATCCTTGCCACGCAGGAAGTAAAGATGTATCTGACGATAATAATCAGCCAGCGAGCTTTGCGGAGAGTGACAGCATAAACCGGCTACCGCCACAAGTGCCCATATCCAAATACCCCAGCGTATATCCGTGCCAGGAATTGTGTCGTTCATCAAACGAAGGGCTATAGCTATATAGATAGCAGCAAACCACACATCACCGGAGAATCCGTCTAGCATACGTCCTACCAGAGTCTTCTGGCCAGTCAGACGGGCCATCTGGCCATCAGTAGAATCACAAAAATTGGCAAACATCAACAACACCACTCCGCAAAGATTGTATTGCCAATCTGGATAATAAAACATCCATCCTGCTCCTATACCCAGGAAAATAGAAAGAACAGTGATCGCATTAGGATGAATACCCAGCCGAATCCAAATCAGCGCGAATGCCAAACCGATTGGACGTGTAAAATGCACGTCTAGCCATTCCTCCGTATCCTCTGACTTAAAGGATGCCCTCAACAGTTCTTTAAATGTAGCCATATTATATATTTTTTTTCTTTTCTATTTGATATATATTATACCGTCTCCGGTACATTGTTCCTGAATCCCTTTTCCAGCACTTCCTCCGCAATGGCCGCGGCTGCCTCTACACGACACCGTGAAAAACTCGGCCAATCATTGAAATCGATGAACACAAAACGACCTGAGGGCCGTACTATCGCATCGCCGCCATAGACTTGTACACCAGTTAGCGAGGCTATCTGTTGTGCTCTCGTCATCAGACGTTCCTCACGGAACGGATAATGATGTGCAGCACCGTTGACCTTCTCATCGCCGAATTTACTGATACCATCATCCGTGGGATAATAATACCGGAAGAAACGTGTACCCACACCGTAAAATTTCACGACATCACCTTTCACGTGGGCGCTCACCACCAAATCGGTCACACCTCTCTCATGAAAAGCGGCTAAAGCCATATTCAATGCCTTATGATCTCGGCAATACACCACATCCTCCTTAGTCTGCGCAGCTCCATCACCACGTTTCAACCAGTAACCATCATCACCACGCTGTGGAGGCAACGGAATCCGGTTGGCATGCAGCAAACGATCAAGAACAGATCTGTGGCATTGCTCTACTCCCCATGTCGGATTGATCACCGGGATGCCTCGCAACTCCAAACGGTGAAGCAACTTCAATGTTTCTTCATCACGCGACATGGAAAGATAAAGATCAGCCTCACCATAAAAAGCATTTTGCACACTCTCCGCAGCCTGCTCTTCCATGGCTTTATGATGTAAAGCCGCCCATGCACGTTCGTCATACACTTTCCATGTGATAGACTGTTCACGACGTGACAATTCTTCTAAGGTCTGCATCATTATCGCACGGTCCTTCACCTCCGAATGAGGTGAATAACGGGGATCACGCAGTAGGGCTACGATATGTCTTCTCATACCCCCTCCTGTATCAGTGCCTCAGCCTTCGCAATGTCAGAAGCATGATCTACATCGAGTACCTTCGTAAATGCAAAAGCCTCCAGTTGTCTGCCATCACCGACTAAAGCGCGCTGGAAATTACGCATACGGTGCTCTCCTCGCTCCAGACAGTGGTCAAGCGTTGCCCAACAACTTTCCGTCAAGCCATAAATACCTGCAGATATATAAGTCGGACGCGGTGCGCCACCTGTCGCATCTGCCATGTCATAATAACCTGTCACACGCATTCCTGCATCCGTACCTACCCACAATGGCTTCTCATCATCCACATAGTCGGTGACGCCCATCAAACCATCCTGACCGTTGTCAACAGCCTGACGAAAGGCCTCCACATAGCGATGGAACTCATCCTCACGAAAAATCGTGTCAACCGTAGTCAGCACGAAACTTCCATTGCCTAACAACGGCCGTAACACATTGAGAGAATGCATACTGCTGGGTGTCGAACGGACTATAAAATCCAAAGGTATATTTTGGCCGTCAAGTCCTTCACGCTGAACGACTTCAAGATGGTGTTGTACATCAGCCATTTTATCATTACAGATCACTGCTATCCTTTCCGCTCCTTCATTCATGAACACATGCAACAGCCGATCGATCAACGGTGTTCCTCCTACCTTTACCAAAGGCTTTGCCACTGTGATGCCTTCTGCTGCCAGACGGGAACCTTCTCCCGCCGCTATAATTCCAAATACCATATCAGATGCTTTCTTCTGTCTATAATTTGTTCTTCAATATGCAAAATTAATCATTCCTATTGGGATATACTAGGATTTTAGTCTTTTTTTTAAAACTAAGCACGCCTTTTCAGTTTTCTATACATGAAAAAAGGCCAGCACAGAGAATGTCTCTCAAATTGAATACAAAAACACGGAGAAAGAACATCCGACATATCCGTTGAAATACCAGCTGTAAAAAAGTATCCGTCTGCAAATCATTAATTATCAATCGTCAAAATTAACTCACACATCTCGTAAATAATAAGCTCAAATCATTAAAGATATAAAGGATTCCGTACTACTATTAAACATATTAAACAGCCTGTGTCACCATTGCTAAGGGCATAGCAAGCTTCGTCGAGACGAAATTACAAAAGGAGGTGAGACAAGAAGATATACTTTATGACAACATTCCTTGTTTTAAAATTCTCTGCACCATTATAATCTAGCGACATGAACCTGCCCAATTCCTGCCCTTTCCAATGTACGGACAAGACTATGAGGAATGATGAGAGGAAGGCCCTTGCCAGAGCTTGCTCCATCATCAAAAATGAAAGATATAGCCAACAGTGGCCAAAAGTTGCCTGGCCAACACATAGAACAAGAGCAGGGCAGGAAATGAATGTAACGGACTACAAAGAGCATTACAAAGCTGATATACTGTACGAAAACGGAAACTCAGTACTCCATAGACCAAAGAACACACCGTAAGGATGAATGCCAAAGCCGGGATGATACCTGCCGCAAAGCTACCGGGGAAAAGCGTCCCTGTAACACTCAGCAAAACAGCATGTCGCGGCAAGGTAAGCAACAGAAGGACTCCGATCTGCAAGCAGAAGACACCCAATGTAATGATAGCTGCAAAACGAGAACGGACCGACACCTGTGATACCTCTTCTGGCGATAAGCTATGTGTACCTATATGGCACCGGACAACTATTTCACGTAATAGACCACTGCTATGCAACGCACTGACAGCAAACGACCAGACTATCAGCCACACCAACACGGGAGAGGCTGTAAAAGAGACAAATGAGCCAAAAAACCAACGAAGGCCAGGGGCGGTGAGCGGTGAGCGCAAGGACATATCAGGACATGCCGCGGCAAAAAGCCACGACAGCACAAGAAGGGCTAGCTGTAATACTGCAAGCTGAAAAATAGCCCAACAGATAATGCGACGGAAATGCTTCATTCTCTATGGATCTTAATCAGAAGACTTTACCATTAGCCCGCCAGGCATCTTCTCCCCACACTCCTGGCAGATGTCATGAGACTCAGGCCTCATCAGGAGCCAAATGTCCAATATCGAGAATCCGCAACTCCAAGGCTCGCACGACCAACCGCGTAGCATTCACACCCATGCCACCATTACCATCAGGGAACAGACGACGCACGAGGTCGTTTTGTCGTTTTTCCAAGCTTTTTACACCGAAAGGCATCCCCCGCAGAGCCGTGATCTGCTCCTTCGTGTAGCCAAGGGCTAAATGGCGGAGGAAACGCTCATCGTATTCATCAATCTCGTAACGGATGAGTGCCTCACGCTGCATGATCTCCGCATTAACAGAACGACGGAAGCGATCGGTGATTTTCTCAAGCAGAGGCTGATTGAAGACTGGACGGCGCCCGCTCATCACACTTTCCACATCAAATCGCGTCAATAGTTCCCCACTCTTGAGAATGATACCGTCACAACCGGCATCAAGCACATCGACCCACAATTTCTCATTCAGGATCTCACCTGTAAAAATAAGCACCTTTACCTCAGGACGACTTTCCTTGGTCTGCCGACACAGTTCCACGCCCACGGTCGTGGAACCACCAAGACCCAAATCAAGCAACACCAACTGTGGCTGTGCGTCTTTCATCAGACGCCAGTAAGCCGGTGCGCTATCAGCCGTACCGATAACATGCGCTTCAGGAATATCGTTGCGCAGAATACCTAAAGTGCCTTTCAATTCCAAAGGTACATCCTCTACGATGATAACATTAAATTGTTCCATGCCGTAAATATAAGTATTTATTTTTTATTTCACTACATTAAAGAGGAAGAATTTTCACCACGATGATACAACCGCACTGGCAACACAACACGAAGGATAACCTGCGCCGACCTAGTCAATTCTTCGTTGTCAGGAACTAACGCCTCTATACCACACCCTCTGAGATGAGTCGTCTCGCCCATCTCACGCAAAATCTGCCGACACACAAGAAAGCCTGTATCAACAGTAAGAGGTGTAAAAAGCTCGTGACACTGTTGAGGAGTAAGACGCAACATCGTCATCTCTACCCGTAACATAACATACTCTCCTATCTGCCGTTCATCCGAAAGCTGAGGCGACTGACGACCGTTCAGCATCCGAAGTTGATCGAAAAGTTCTTCCACCAGTCCACTCTTAAACGAAAGTGGAGCGAGCTGATCGAGCAACTGACCTGTGAGAATGCCATAAAGCGTACGGTAATAATTTGTCAGTTCCCACAGTGATTCCATTACCGTATCAGAATTCTGAGAGGAAGGATCTTCATCACTCTGTATCTTATTACCGCTTACCTCATCCGCAGCCTCTGTCACCAGCTGCCGTATACGCGACGGATAATAGAGCGTCTCGTGCTTGATCGTAGAAAGGCAGTTGTCAAGAACGCTATTGGCCACATGGAAACTGTCAGCCTCACGGCGGATGCGCCGTAACTCGTCCTCGGCCTGCCCCAAATGATCGCGTATCAAAGCTGTACGGTCTATATTTTTCTGTAATGCCTCACAAATCGCCTGTACAATACTGTCGAGAGAATGCTGCTGGGAAACAGGAAGTTGGAAAGTATGCATAACAGCCAACTGTTTGATACCGTTCAGTTTTTCCTCGTCAGAAAGTTTCCCCATCAGCAACCGATTGATGGTATTGATACGATCAATAGAATATCTGTAATTAAGCAAGTGGCGGTAATAGAGCAGATAATACGCCGGTGGAAGAACGACCAATAATAGCAAAAGCAATATTCCGGCCACATTCTTATTATTCTGGCTTCGTTGCATGCGTTGCACATAATCAGGCAACATACTATCGGCACTGGCCTGCCGGAAAAGATGTGTATAGATCGTATTATAGTGATGGTAAAGTGACCACTTATGCAACGCTAATGCAGCTACTGCCGCCTCATTACTGACAGTGAGCAGAGATGCTGTATCGGTAGGGACAAGATAACGTTGGCAACTGTCAGCATAGTCCAACGTCCGCTGGTAGGTACCTGCGAGATTGGAATAATAGGCACTGTCAGCAAAACGAGCCGCACGGTTATCCCTCGTTACCACAATGGTGTCGGAAGATTCCGCCACGGCTGTCGATGGTAAGGTAAACAATGTCGTAACCACCGTCAGCATCAACACTATCAAACGAGCCATACCTTTAGGAAGCCGGAAGAAAATACGACTACCTTTTCCTATCTTACTCTCCGCTCCAATAGAACAGACGCTGAAGAAAGAGCTCAGCTTACGATACGATTCTATAATACCATTGCAATTTTTCAATCCAAAGCCGTGACCGCCTGTATAAGTACGATCAAAAAGATGAGTCAGTTGCTCATCGGACATACCACAACCTGTATCACGGATACTTATCTCCACGCTGTCAGGCTGTTCAAAAGCTTCTATCGTCACACTTCCTCCCTGAGGTGTGAAACGACGTGCATTTGCGGTAATGGTAGAAATCATAAAAAATGTAAGGGCCTTGTCGGCTTTCACAATGGCCTGCGTCGGCTTTACATCAAGATTGAGACCACAAATCCGGAAACTCATGCTTCCCTGCTGGGCAACATCAAAAAGATCCTGTAATGGAAATGTCTCGATTTTCAGACTCACCTGTCCTTGCCGCATCTGAATCCAACGGGTCAGTATATCGTTATCCCGTGCTATCGTATCGGTCAGTTCGGAAATATATTGTAAGCGCTGCTGACGTAACGCTACCTTTTCATTACGTGTGCGCAGCTGACGCAATTCATTAACAATACGGTCAATGAGAGGAAGAATACTACAAACAAGTGACACCTTTGCCCTCTGTTCGAGATTTCGGCGCAGATTCTGCTGCAAATGAAGCTGTCCGACCTGCTGCTGCTCTTCCACCTCCTCATAATGTTCTTGTGCCTGCTGTTGCTGCTGTGTCTGCTGCTGTTCCCACTGACGAAGCGGTCCAAGCAGGGTGTCAAGTGAGAAACGGGCGTCACTTCGCCGGCGCATACGATCGAAGAAAAAGAGCAACAATATCACGACTATGATCATAAGCACTACCGCAGCCAGTAGAATATTGAGTTGCCGGGAGCTTCGGGCAAGCTGGGCAGCACGCGCTTCGTAATAACGATCCTGCCGGGTCTGTTCCTGTATGTCAAGATACATGTTGCGGTTATAGTCACTTGCCGGTTTATCATCCATAGCAGAATAGACCAGACAAAGCTGCTCCCGGATAGAAGCAACCAAATCGGGTGCCTGTTTGATCGCGGTGTTAGCCGTAAGCGCACGATGCAGGCATCCTAATGCCGATGTATAATCTCCGATACTCCAATAACATTTGGCCAGCGTACGATAGCCTCCCGCTATCTGATATACATCACCATACGCACGAAAGAGATCTAATCCCCGTTGTGCCAAATTGCCAGCCAGAAGCGAATCTGGCATCTCGTCAATATTAATATACCGAAGATAGAGCGAATTATCGCGCAGCAACTGTTCACGTTGCTTACGGCTCACCTGCAAATGCTCACTCATAGCCTGCAATGCCTGTGCTTCCCAATAAGGATAGTGTCCCTGGATGGCAAGAAAATAACAACGTGAAAGATAGTCGAATTCTTCCTGTGCCACTTCTGCCTCTGTAGGACGAGAGAGAATGCCTCCCGAACCGATAGCATAAAAATAATTGCACAACTGTGCCGTATCACGCATAATGGCACCACCTGGATTAATCGAATCTATCGCTGCCACACTTTGTTGTGTCAATCCAAGATAATAATAATAGGTAGAAGCTGTAATCTCCAATTCAGTAGAAGCATAAACAAACCGATGCCTACCATGCCGGTCAAGGCTATGACGTTCCTCCTTAATACGGCTCAAGCGACGACGAGCCCGAGCCATATATTCGTAGAAATCCTTGTTGCGTGACTGGCGCTGACAAAGACGCATCAACTGGACATCCGCCACCAGCAATTCCACTTCATTATTGGTAGTCCGCAAAATATAATGTAACAGTTCCTCTGCTTTCTTATAGTTCATCTTCGCCATATAGACAAATGCGAGATGATTATAAGCCTCTGCCCGTCCCGCTCCATAACCAGCCGAGATTTCTAAGGCCCGATGGGCATAGGTTGCCGTTGAATCGAGATCCCTATAATGCCAGGCATACGAAAGCTCATTCAACCGATCAACAGTTTGGTGAGAATCAGAGTGACAGGCTGAAAGCAAGACAACGCACATACAAAGCAATGTCCCAAAAGAGGAGAAAAGAGACTTTATGCTCAATCGATAATATTTTGATAAAAGACAACGTCTCAATAAAAGATAATGATCGTTTTCAAAGACAAAAATAACAAGAATATTTCAAAACTTTGCACTTGTGAACCGGCAAATAAGTGAAATCTGTATTTTTTAACAATTAAATATAAAGTGTATTCGCACAATCCATTTTTTTTTATTACTTTTGTGCAAATAATCAATGGGTAATCGTTTTTATGACCGAAAAAATCAGAATTAAAGATATTGCAGAAAGAGCAGGCGTGTCAGTGGGCACCGTAGATCGTGTGTTGCACCAACGTCCTAATGTCTCTCCTAAGTCACTCGAAAAAGTGGAACAGGCATTAAAGGAGATGGACTATAAACCCAACATGTACGCCTCTGCACTAGCGTACAACCGGACATATCATTTCGCAGTTGTCATTCCACGACACGAATCGGTTACCTATTGGGAAGAGATAGAGGAAGGTACTCGCATGGCCGTAGATGCACGTGGTGACTTTCATGTAAAAGCAACAATGTATTATTTTGACCGTTTCAGCGATCAGTCTTTTCTGGAAACGGCTGAGCAATGTCTGGCCAGTCACCCGGATGGTGTGGTAATGGTGCCGGTAGAAGCCGGTCCATCACGCATTTTCACAGATAAGATGCATGCCGCAGGACTCCCCTTTGTCATGCTCGATTCCTATATGCCCGAGCTCAAGCCATTGGCATTTTTCGGTCAGGACTCTTTCTCTAGTGGCTATTTTGCCGCACGCATGCTTATGCTGATTGCCCACGGAGAGAAAGAAATCATGCTTTTCAAACTTACGACACCCGAAGGACATGTAGCCTCCCGGCAACAAGACAACCGAGAAGTCGGTTTTCGCCATTATATGAAAGAGCACTATCCTGAGGTAAAAATTATAGAGCTTGATTTGCCCCTTGCAGCCCCTCGTCCAGAACAAAACAAGCTGTTGGAAAAATTCTTTGAACAATATCCCAACATACATCACTGCATCACCGTTGGATCAAAGGCTCATATTGTGGGTAATTTCCTTCTGCAGACTAATCGACGAGACATCCAGATCATGGGTTATGATATGGTAGCTAAAAACGCTCAATGCCTCCGCAAAGGAAGCATATCATTTCTCATAGCGCAGCATGCTTATCAACAAGGATACTACAGTCTCGACGCACTATTCCGCGCTATCGTGCTTAAACAGGAAGTGCAACCCGTAAACTATATGCCCATTGAACTGTTAAGTAAAGAAAACGTGGACTTCTATCGGAAGACACAGCTATGAGAAGATACGGAGGACTTCTGGCACTCTCACCACTATTGGTCTTCATCGGACTATATGTGGTATTAAGCCTCATTGCTGGCGATTTCTACAAGGTGCCTATGGCTGTCATCTTCATGATTGCCAGCATATATGCCATTGCAGTATCAGGTGGATTCCCGCTAAAGCAACGCATCGATACCTATAGTCGTGGAGCGTCTTCGGGGCAACTCATGATGATGCTATGGATCTATGTGCTAGCTGGAGCCTTTGCAGCCTCAGCTAAAAGTATGGGGGCCATTGATGCCACTGTAGAGCTTGCCCTCCGGATTCTCCCGGCAGGAATGTTGCTGCCCGGTCTTTTTCTCGCCGCCTGTTTCATCTCTGTCTCTATTGGCACCAGTGTAGGCACAGTGGTCGCCTTAGTTCCCGTTGCAGCCGGTGTCGCCTCAGAGACAGGAGCGACGGCAGCACTGCCAGTAGCCGCCGTGGTCGGGGGTGCTTACTTCGGTGACAACCTCTCTTTTATATCTGATACGACCGTTGTAGCTACACAGACGCAAGGGTGTAGAATGAGCGATAAATTCCGTGTCAACTTTCTTATCGTAGCTCCTGCAGCGCTTCTTATCCTCGCTATTTATACTATAATGGGTAATCACCTGTCTACACCTCCGGGAGAACATCCTATCGAACTGCTGAAGGTGATCCCCTATGTTGCCGTACTTATCACTGCTATCTGTGGGATGAACGTTATGGCCGTCCTATCTATCGGAACACTGCTTTCCGGAGTCATCGGAATAATCACAGGAGGCTATGACTTCTTCGGTTGGCTCGGTGCGATGGGGACAGGAATCACGGGTATGGGTGAACTTATCATTATCGCCATGATGGCCGGCGGCATGCTAGAGGTCATCCGTAAGAATGGTGGCATTGACTATATCATCCGGATACTCACAGCTCATGTACACAGCCAGCGCGGCGCTGAGCTCAGCATCGCTGCTTTAGTAAGTCTTGTCAATGTGTGTACGGCTAATAATACAGTCGCCATTTTGACGGTGGGACATATTGCCAAGCGTATCGGTGACCGATACGGAGTGGACAACCGCAAGAGTGCCTCTATTCTCGACACCTTCTCATGCACGGTACAAGGACTGTTACCCTACGGCGTTCAAATGCTTCTCGCCGCAGGCCTGGCACATCTCTCACCAATGGAAATCATCCCCTATCTTTACTATCCCATGGCTATCGGTATGGCTGCCCTGCTGGCAATCCTGTTCCGCTATCCGCGCAAATACAGCCAGACAGCAGATATAGACAAACAGGGCTGACACATCTGAAACAGCAGCAAACAACTGCCATAAAATTCGAAAATTCAATGAATATCATCACCCGCAATTTTTTCCGTCTGTTGCGCTCGGGAGCACTTAATGAATACGAGTCTCTTGAACCTATGTCAGCCTTCAAATGGAACAGGCTGGAACAGATGGTATTGGTACAAGGTGTGGAAGCAGCAGCCCGACAGGGTATCAAACACCACGAAAACGATGTTATGATGAATATACCCGATACGCTGCGCAACCGAGAACTACTTGCACCGCCTGCAATAAATCCCCAGCCCATACTGAGTAACGTCTTTCTAAACCACCGACTGCGCAAAATCGAACAACACGAACGACATGCCATAGACACAAACATGGCTGCCATAGACGTACTTCATATCATCGTCGAAACAACAGCATCCATGCTCAACCACGGAACGATGCTCGCAGGCATCATCCAGCTCGGCAGCTATCTCCGTACCCAAGGTGACCAAGTGGACTTTGTAAAACTCGACCATTGGCTTTCCAAACTCTTTCTGCGACGTATGGCCCAACTGCAAGGAAGCATGCTTATGGCTGGATTCCATTTTCAGAAAGAAGAACTTCCTTTCGTCAACCATGTAGAGCCGGCCGCTAACCGTCTGATACTGCGCTCTGTAGCTCATACCGTAGAAGATACTGCTGAAGAATGGCATTTCCGGCAGAGCCATGCGGGCTTCGTACATAACAATTCTGCCTTGCTGCGACGTAATCTTCGACGAAGCTATCGCTACTTTGTATATGCGCCTATTGAGACCGTCAGTAGTTTCTTCCATAACTTCGCCCGTTCCCTGCAAGAGATCGAGGAATAGCATGACACATGCCGCCTTCACCCTTAATTAATTTAAAAATCCGGACTATCTTCCCCTACTATACGAATACTTTTGCGTATCTTTGCAACTATGAACTCTATAAGGATCATACTTTTTCTCTTAGTCTTCCTGTCTTCCACAGGTCTCCACGCACAAAATGCTCAAGAATGTGAAGACACCTGCCGTCATATCCATGGTATCGACTTAAGCCATTATCAGGGTAATGTATTCTGGGAAGCCGTAGGCGCGTCGAAGATGGCCTACGTCTATCTAAAAGCGACAGAAGGCGGCACCCGTGTGGATGAAAAATATAAAGCTAATATAGATATGGCCCACCGCTACGGACTAAAAGTGGGTTCCTATCATTTCTATCGACCGAAAGTGGCACAACAGACACAACTGGACAATTTCCGCGCACAATGTCGGCCGGAAGACCAAGATCTGCTACCTATGGTCGATGTGGAAACACGGGGTGGCTTACCTGTAGAAGCTTTTCGTGACTCACTTTTCACTTTCCTCCAGTTGATGGAAAAAGCCTATCATCAAAAGCCCCTCATCTATACGGGAGCCAATTTCTATGATCACAATCTGCTGGGACTGCTTGACGACTATAAGGTAATGATCGCCCAATACACCCGGCAGGAGCCCATACTGAAAGATGACCTCGACTTCGTCATCTGGCAGTATACCGGTAAAGGTCACCTAAATGGCATCAATGGATATGTGGACAAAAGCCGGTTCATGGGGCAGCACCGATTGCGTGAGATAAGATTCCGACACCGATAGGATGATATATATTATAGAAAGTAATAGAAAACTGAAATAACTGTTATTATTATTTTATGGCCATAATAAAGTGCCCCGAATGTGGGCGACAAATCAGCGACAAGGCACCTGCATGCCCTCACTGTGGTATACAGATTGCAGGTAAAATCATCAAGTGTCCCCAATGCGGGGAGGTGTATTTCCGTGACCAGGAGATGTGCCCTATCTGCCACCATCTCACAGGCGCCCCTTCAGACCGCGCCATAGCACAAGGCATGGAAAGACAAACGACACCCACCAATGCGGACGTCAAACCTCAAACACGCCCATCCGCTCCAACAACTTCCCAGACACCTGTACCCCCTATTCCACCAATAAACGAAGGAGACACACCTAAGAAAAAAGGACATGGTGCACTCATCGCCGGACTCATCTTTGCCATCATTGTCGTAGGGGTCAGCTTCTATTTCTATCATGAGGCCAAGACCTCCAAAGAACAAGAAGCTTATGGATATGCCATGAAAAGCAATGATCCCATGGTGATGCAGAGTTATCTTGACAATAACCCTGATGCACCAGAAGAACATCTTGATTCTGTACGGGCCCGTCTCGCAGCAATGGAAAATATCGACGCCGATTGGAACAACGCCATTATAAGCGGATCAAAAGAGGCTCTCGAAGACTATCTTGCCCGTCATCCAGACAGCGAGCACCGTGTAGAAGCACAATTCAAAATTGACTCTATCGACTGGGCATTAGCCGGACGGCAAAATACCCCAGAAGCCTTGAAACAGTATCTCACACAACATCCTAACGGTCGTTATGTGGAAGAAGCCAACAACGCTCTCAAGACATTGGAGGCCAACACCGTACAACCGACTGAGAGGCAAGCTGTCGTCGCCGTACTCCGCAAATTCTTCCAAAGTGTCAACAGCCGTGACGTGAGCGGTCTCGAAAGCTCTGTAAGTGCCATTCTTACCAACTTCCTTGGTAAGGCCGGAGCGACCCCAGAAGATGTAATCTCCTTCATGAACAAGATCTATAAGGACAATATTGAAAACATGAACTGGCGATTGGGCAATGACCTTAAGATCGACAAAAAAGAGGTAGGAGATGGGGTCTATGAATATGGAGTACAAGTATCAGCCGACCAGGCTGTCGACAAGACTGACGGTTCTCATACTATCAACCATTATCGAATAAAAGCCACTGTCTCACCGGACAGCGAAATCTCTGCCATGTCAATGGTAAGAATCTTACAATAAGGAATCGCAAAAGACTTGAGACCAGAAAAGGGAAGTCATGCAGACTTTATCCACCGGCTCAATATACTGAAGAACAAGGAGCAATGCCGTAAAAAAGATTTTCTTCTATTTACAGCATTGCTCCTTATCATTTTCCAGAAAATTCTATTTTATCCCATCTTCAGATATCAAATACCTTCCTGTTTCTTCTCATTATTATCGTTATGTCTACGCGTAACGAGCAGCTTATCTATACGAGCTCCATCGATATCGACAATCTCGAATGCAAATTCATTCCATTCCGTACGCTCACCCGCCTGCGGGATATGCTTTAATTGTTCTATTACCAACCCTGCAACAGTACTGAAGCGAAATCGTGTTGTGTCATAAAGATCCTCACGATCAAAATATGAAAGGAAAGTGTATAACGGGCAACGTCCGTCGACCAGCCAGCCAGGGGCATCCGCCCGCTCAGTAATTGCAGGCCCATCGCTTACATCCTCTATACCGCCAACAAGACCTTCCAGAATGTCCCTAAGTGTGATGATGCCTCGAAAGCTGCCAAACTCATCACATACGAACACTCGGGAGAGACGTTGCTCCTTCATCTGCTCCAAGGCTTTGTATACGCTCATATTCTCATAAAAATAAATTGGCGGACGCATAATCTCTTTCAAATCGAACGATGAATCTCCTAATCTAAAGATAAGATCCTTGAGCGACACCACACCCACGATGTTTTTCAAGCTATGATCCACAACGGGGTAGGCCTCATAAAGATCCTGACTAAGTACCTCTCGTATACTGTCACTGGTCTGGCCCACGTCCAACGTTACTACCTCTGAACGATGGGTCATTAAGGAGCCAACCTTCAGATCACCCAATAAAAACACACGTTCTACGATATCCTCTTCTACCTGCTGCACTTCACCATCTTCACGGCCCTCCCGCACAAAGGACTTGATATCTTCCTCTGTAACCTTTCCTTCCGCTTGTCTAACTCCTAGAAGATTGACCAGCATCTCCGTACTCTTCGACAAGATCCATACAAAAGGACTTGCCATGAGCGACAGAATATACATTGGACGTGATATCATCTTTGACACACTCTCCGCCAGACTCATACCAATACGTTTGGGCACAAGCTCTCCCAAGACGATGGTAAGATAAGTCACAATGATAACGATAAGTGCTTGTGCCACCGTAACAGCCCATGTTACAGGTAATCCTATCTGCACCAACATACTGGCTACCCGCCCGGAAAGAGCCTGACCGGAATAGATACCCGTAAGAATTCCGATAAGTGTTATACCTATCTGTACCGTTGACAAAAAACGATCGGGATCACCAGCCAAGCGCAAAGCCATTTTTGCGCCTTTACTACCCTTTTTCTCGGCATTAGACAATGTTACTTTTTTAGCAGAAATGACGGCTATCTCCGACATGGAGAACAAGCCATTAAGAAAGATTAATAATAAAATTATGATAATTTCGTCCATCCGTGAATGAAATCATTGATTAATACTGCAAATATAAAGTATGTAGAGATAATTTCAAAACAAATATACATCTTTTATATATTTTGAGCATATTTCCGGTTGAATTCTACTAATAGTTCACAACAAGAATCCAACAATGCAATTACAAAACAATACAAATATGAACAAAAACATCATTGCCGTAGACTACGGCGAAGACCCATCTATAATATAACTGTGAATATTTATATCATAGAGATTTTCGATAATTCAAAAAACTATATTCCATTTTAGGAATATCGGCATGTGATAATATTGGCTCACCCGATAAATATGGGGGATTGTTTA
>ULLE01026622.1_pt1 | contig 23430 bp, 8 predicted proteins | sample 1951331 | NCBI WGS metagenome assembly ULLE01 (sample SAMEA4835518, study PRJEB28245) | human gut metagenome | biome: gut microbiome; material: fecal sample | place: Denmark | collected 2008
ATTGTACTGAGTGACCCTTGCATTTTGGCAGACAGGAAGACGGCTATGTATTATATGACCGGAACCGGCGGTATGCTTTGGAAAAGCAAGGATTTGAAACTTTGGGAAGGACCGTTTCATGTGGCAAAGACTGATTCCGGTTCGTGGATGGGACCGAAACCAATGATTTGGGCTGCCGAGTTACATCCGTATAAGGGCAAGTATTATTATTTTGCCACTTTCACCAATCAGGCGGTGAAGATTGATACGGTACAAGGGAATGTAATAGAGCGCCGTGCCAGTCATGTTTTGGTGAGCGATAACCCGGACGGACCTTACGTTCCGATGAAGGATTCCACTTACCTGCCTGCTGATAAACCAACCTTGGATGGGACTTTCTGGGTGGATAAGGACGGAAAGCCTTATATGGTATATTGTTATGAATGGTTGCAAGCCTTGGACGGTACGATAGAGAAAATAGAACTGAAGCCTGACTTAAGTGGAACCATAGGCGAAGGGAAATTGCTGTTCCGTGCCAGCGAATCGCCGTGGAGCCGTGAAAAAGATGCGGATGGCAAGGACAAACCGAATAAAGTCACTGACGGTCCGTATCTATTCCGTACAGGAACAGGTAGACTCGGTATGATTTGGACTAGTTGGATTTATAATGTGTACACTCAGGGAGTGGCTTATTCTGAAAGCGGAACCTTGGATGGACCATGGATACAGGAGAAAGACCCGATTACTCCTCCCAATTTCGGTCATGGGATGTTGTTTCAGACCTTGGACGGTAAATGGTTGATGTCTGTACATAGTCATAAGGATGTAAACGGACGTTATATTCGTACTCCTCGCTTGTTTGAAGTCGATTTTTCCGGAGATAAATTGGTGGTGGGAAAACCATATATTCCTTGAAAGTGCTTTATCTTTTTTCGAGAGGAAAGGTAATTACTTTTGCTTTCAATGAAAAGAGATGTGTAGAAAGAGTTGGAGGGACAGCTTTATGAGTCTGTCCCTCCAAATAAATGACCGGGTTAATCCCAACCCGGATTCTGTTTCAGTGCACCCTGAGCCAGGTCTACCTCTTCCAAGGGGATAGCCCACAGATAGTCACGGTTGGCGTTGAACTTGCGGGTTTCAATAAAAATGCTTTCTCCTTTTGCATTTACCCCGTATACTGGTTTAGTAACATCCTTTTCAGTTGTTTTATAGCTACGGGTATCAAACAGGTGCATTCCCTCGAAAGCAAATTCCAAACGACGTTCCAAACGGATAGCTTCGCGCATTTGATCTTTGGATAAGCCGGAAGGCAGAGGAGGAAGATTTACGCTGGGACGCTGACGGATTTGATTGACCGCATCATATACTTCCGTATCCGGAGCAGACAGATTTTCGTTACGAGCCTCGGCGAAGGTCAGCAGCACTTCTGCATAGCGGATATAGATAAAGTTGGTCCAGTCATAATTATTGATACCGTCATTGTCCGGATTGATATACTTTTTCATGCTATATCCTGTACGGGTATGGCTGCCATCTCCCATATTGTTCAGGTTGAAAGTCTTTCCTGCTATTTGTGACCCGTTCCACAGTACAGAGAAGCCTAGACGGGGGTCACGGTCGGCAAACGGGTCTTCCGGATTATAGAAAGGAGACTCTTTGATTGATTTGCCATCTTTGCATGGATAGGAGTCTATCAAGTCTTGAGTAGGTGATAAAGCTTCCCATCCTCCCATCATGACGGGAGCGAAGAACTGTCCTATATAACTGCCTTCATTGGAGTTTTTCGGGTTTTCTAGATATTCGCGATCAAAGATGATTTCGTTACATAACTCTGCTACAGGTTGGAACAAGTCACCATAGTTATCATACAGTCCATACACATTCATGCCCATTACTTTGCGTGCGGCGGCTTCCGCCACATCATATTTGTGTGCGTAGAAAGCAACTCTGGCTTTCAGTGCGTAGCAGGCTCCGGCACTCGGTTTTCCGTGGTCACTGTTGCTGCGGATATCGGGCAAGCTGGCTGCTGCTTTATCCAATAATCCTACTATATGATTATAAGTCTCCTCTTCAGAACTGCGTGAAGGAAGTTTCTCGTTCAGTTCCAACGGATGATCCAGCAGGGAGGCGCCACCCATATATTTTAATATGTTAGCGTATGAGAAAGCTTCGAGAAACTGTACTTCGGCTGTCAGTTGCGCTTTTTCTTTTTCATCCATCGGCACATCGCCTATATGCTCGTAAAATACCAGGCATCTGCGGATGCATTGATAGGCATTTTTCCATAATTGTAGGAAATGTGGGTTGCTGGAAGTTGCCGTACCAGCAGACAACTGTCCCTGTTCGGCTGTGACATGTACAGGAATAGCATTATCTGTGTAGCAGTCTGTCATGATAGTATGGTTTTCCGGTTCTATCAGATACAGATAAATTCCGGTTGCAAATTTCTGGGCATCTTCTGCGTTTTTCCAGAAAGATGCATCGGATAATTGGTCTTTAGGATTTCTGTCCAGAAAACTGTCATTGCAAGAGCTCAGACCAAGGCCGCATGCCAATATTAATCCTATAAAGTTATATTTTAGTCTCATAGTTGTCAGTGTTTAGAATGTTACATTCAGACCGAAGGAATAATTTCGGGTCAATGGATAATAGTTGCCGCTGATGGCTTCGGGGTCTACACCGTCGAAGCCGGAAATCATAAAGAGATTGTCGATACTGCAATACACTCTCAAACGGCTGATTCCGTATTTGGATATCAGCTGTTTGGGCAGGCTGTAACCTACTTGCAGGTTTCTCAGCTTGGCATAAGAGGCATCCTGCATCCAGAAACTGGAAGTCACGCGGTTTTTGGAGTCACTCATGGATAATCGGGGATAAGTGGCATTCGGGTTTTCCGGAGTCCAACGGTCCAGATGCTGTTCCGTTACTTTACCGCCATTGTAGAAGGCATATCTGATTTCGGCTACAGGAGCACTCTTTACATCAGCTGCACCTTGCAGCAGTGCACTTAGGTCGAAGTCTTTATATTGAACTGAAAGATTCAGACCGAAGTTGATTTTCGGGAAGTAAGAACCCAATACTTGCCGGTCTTTGCTGTCTACTACTTTGTCTCCGTTCAGGTCACGGTATTTTAAGTCACCCGGAACCGGAGTACCCATGCTCTGTGTAGGATGATTCTTGATCTCTTCTTCGTTTTGGAAGATGCCGTCGCATACGTAGCCGTAATATGCCCACAGTGGGTCGCCTACGGATTGCCCCGGTGTGTCACCGCCTTTCAAATCCATGATTTTGGTAGTTACATAGCTGAAATTGGCTCCGATAGAATAGCTCCAATCATTGATACGGTTGTTATGTCCCAGTTGCAGTTCGATACCGGTATTACGCACTACGCCGGCATTTTGCATCGGAGCGCTGACTCCCATCATGTTGGGAACTGGAAGTTGCAGTAATATGTCCCGTGTTTCCTTGCGGAACCAGTCTGCGCCCAATGTCAGTTTATTGCCCAAAAAAGCGGCGTCCACACCTACGTTCCATTGATCGGTTTTCTCCCACGTAATATCTTGGTTAGCCATCGGGTTGGAAATGGAAATACCCGGAGTCAAAGTGTTGCCGAAACTATAGTCATAACCGAACAGATAGGTGTTCTGATACGGATAATAGTTAGAACTGTTGTCCGAGTTTACGGTTTCCTGATTACCTAGCAATCCCCATGATGCACGTAGTTTCAAATTATCCACCCAATCGGCTTTGAAGAACTCTTCTTCCGAGATTCTCCATCCGATGGAGAAAGAGGGGAATGCGCCGAAGCGGTTGTTCTTGGGGAAGCGTGAAGTGCCGTCATAACGCAGGTTGGCTTCTAGCAGATAGCGGTCATCGTATGAATAATTCACGCGTCCGAAAGCTGAGCGGAGGGCGTATTCTATTTCTGTACCGTATGTTGTCTGTCCTGTCACTTCACCGGCGTTGATCTGGTCCAGTGAGTTGGAGTTGGGCAGGTTCTTACGGTAAGCTTGCAGATAGCGTGTCTGTTTATAAATTTGTGAGTAACCTAATAAGGCTCCTATTGTGTGTTTGCCGAAGGTTTTATTATAGTCCAGATAAGCTTGCAAGTTCAGTTCCATACTTTTGATGTCATATTCTGTGATGGAGTTAGTGGTTTTCTTTACCGGTGTGTCTGAACCTGCCTGATAGAATGTCATAGTATTGACGTGGGTGGGATTGTCGGTCAGGTTGAAAGTCGAGGCGGCGACTCCTCTCAGTTTCAGTCCGTCTATGATGTCCAGTTCCATTCCTACGTTACCTTGGAAATTGCTGTTTATCTCTTTGTAGGTTCCTCCTTCACGTGCATAGGCTACGGAGTTGTGCTCGTTTTTGAATAAAGCATAGTTGCCGTTGCTCAATTGGATGGGAGTAACCGGAGTCTCACGGAAAGCATAGTGCATCAGGTTGCTGATACCTGCCGCCGGAGCAGTCATATTACTGCGGTATACCGCCATATTTGTAGTCAGTTTCAGACGACTGTTTATCTGAGCGTCAATGTTGGCACGTACATTGAACTTGTTGTAGTTGGTATTGACTATCAATCCGTCTTTATCATGATAGTTGAATGCCAGCGAGTAAGTTACTTTGTCTCCACCGCCTTTGATACTCAAGTGATGGTTGTTGAACAGGCCGTTTTCACTTAATAGCGTACCCAGCCAGTCGGAATTGGGATAAAAGTCAGGATCACTTCCGTCTTTGAACTTTTGTAGGGCTGTTTCGTCATACGGACCTTTCAAACCGTCATTGGTGTAAGCTTCATTCATCAGCACTGCATAATTGTAAGAATCCAAAAATTTGGGCATACGTGAGGCACTTTGCCAGCCTACATATCCATCGTATGATACAATGGTACGTCCTTTGGTTCCCTTTTTGGTTGTGATAAGGATAACGCCATTGGCAGCACGTACACCATAAATGGCTGAGGCGGCTGCATCTTTTAATATAGAGATGTTTTCAATATCGTTGGGGTCCACGCTGCTCATGGTAGATTCTACCCCATCCACCACAACCATGGCACTGGCATCTCCCATAGTTCCTAGACCACGCACACGCAGTACTCCGGCATCAGCTCCCGGCTGACCGGTATTTTGGATAATGGTGACACCTGGCATTTGTCCTGCCAGCATGTTGGTGACATTGGCACTGGTGCGGTTGACTAGCTTATCGGATGAGATGGTTGCCACAGAACCTGTCAGGTTTACTTTTTTTTGAGTACCGTATCCTACTACTACCACTTCATCTAAAGATTCTGTATCTTCTTTCAAGATAATGGTGTAACTGTTGCTGTTGCCTACGGTAATTTGTTGGTCGTTGTAACCGATATACGAAACTTTCAGTTTAGCCCCTACGGATACATTTAATGTGAATTTGCCATCCACATCTGTAATAGTACCGTTGGTGCTTCCCACTTCTACTACATTGGCACCGATTACAGGAGCTCCGCTTGTATCATTTACGATACCTGTAATTTGTTTGACATGCTGTTGCACGATGGCAGTTGACTGCGAAGCCCACAAAGGCATTGGGAAAGCCATTCCGGCAAATAGTGTAAGACACGCATAAAAAGAGGCTTTTTTCAAAATTACGTGTGTCTTTACACAATTTTCCCTTCTTTTCTGGTAGAATTGCATAGATTAATAAGGTTAAATTAGTAAATAGTTTGGTTTAGGGATCTTATTCCCTTTCTATTTCAGTTGCTGCAAATGTATTATTTTATAAGAATATAACGCTATCTTTTCTTTTATTTTTTTTTGTTATTCTTAATAAATTACAGGTTATGACTAACCTGCTGTAGTTTTTTGTGGGTTATTCTTGTTATTTTGTATCTAGCGAGGAAGTAGAATGGTACATATTGCTTGAGAAATCAAACAATGAAATTCATATGGATAGAAATGTTAAATATGTCCTTTCTAAGGATTATTTTTGTATCTTTCTCAAAAGGTGTGATGAAAACTGAATATATTTCGCTAATAGTTATCATTTATAATGAATAATCAGAATTTATTGCGTAGCTGATTCTTTTGCTTTTTTCTTTTACTGAAACTGTAGTTTAATAGGGAAGAACTTTTTGTTTTTTTCTATGCCAGTCTTTCATAAACTTCCATTTTTCCTCCATTTGACCGAATAAAGTCCCTCTTTTGAAAGATTTATATACCTGAAAATAGGTTCCTATACTATATCTTTGCATCAAACAAATTCAGGACTAATTATATGAAAAACAAATTTTTTATCACCTTATTTGCCTGTTTGCTACCTTGGATGGCAGGGGCGCAGCAGATTATTTCCAAACAAAACAATGTAGCCGAAAAAGATTACATAGCTTATCTCTTTACCTATTTTACAGGTAACCACATCAGCGAGGAAGCCGTATGCTATGCGGTAAGTACGGACGGATATACCTATTGGGCACTGAATGACAACAAACCTGTCATTGATTCCAAAATCATCAGTTCTACCGGTGGTGTGCGCGATCCGCATATCCTGCGTTGCGAAGACGGAAAGACATTCTATATGGTGGTTACCGATATGGTTTCTGACAATGGATGGGATTCCAATCGTGCCATGGTGTTGTTGAAATCTACAGACTTGGTGAACTGGAACCATTCTGTCATCAATATGCAGAAATGTTATGCCGGCCAGGAAAAACTGAAACGGGTATGGGCTCCTCAGACTATCTTCGATGCGGAAGCCGGAAAATACTTGGTTTATTGGTCAATGAAATATGGTGATGGGGCAGATGTGATTTATTATGCTTATGCCAATAAAGAATTTACCGACCTGGAAGGTGAACCGAAACCGCTTTTCATCCCTGAAAACAAGAAATCTTGCATAGACGGTGATATCGTATATAAAGATGGAATCTACCACCTGTTTTATAAAACCGAAGGACATGGAAACGGCATCCGGGTAGCAACTACCCGTTCACTGACTTCGGGACAATGGGAGGAAGAACCCGACTACAAGCAGCAGACCCCGGAAGCGGTGGAAGGTGCGGGAACTTTCAAACTGATAGGTCAGAATAAATACATCTTGATGTATGATGTCTATATGAAAGGTAAATACCAGTTTACCGAAACGACCGATTTGAAAAACTTTAAAGTGATAGACAGTGAGGTGAAGATGAATTTTCATCCGCGTCACGGAACTATCATCCCCATTACCCGTGCCGAGTTGAAGCGCATCACCGACAAATGGCCTTCAAAGGAAATGGGCAATATGACGATTCCCAACAATCCCGTGCTGCAAGGTTTCCATGCTGACCCCGAGATATTGTATTCTCATCAGACTAAAAAATATTATATCTATTCCACCACCGACGGACAGCCCGGATGGGGCGGATGGTATTTCAGTGTCTTCTCTTCGGATAATCTGAAGGACTGGAAAGATGAAGGGGTGATGCTTGATTTGAAATCCGATCAGGTGGCATGGGCGGATGGAAACGCATGGGCTCCGTGCATTGAAGAGAAAATGGTGGATGGAAAGTATTATAAATATTTCTTCTATTTCAGTGGTAATCCTGTAGCCGGAGGCGGCAAGCAGATTGGGGTGGCGGTAGCCGATTCACCCATTGGTCCGTTCAAAGACTTGGGACATCCCATTATTACTGAATCTCCCGTGGGCCACGGACAGCAGATTGATGTGGATGTGTTTACCGATCCGGTTTCGGGAAAATCCTATCTGTACTGGGGCAATGGTTATATGGCGGGCGCCGAACTGAATGAGGATATGGTTTCCATCAAAAAGAATACCTTGACCGTATTGACACCGAAAGGAGGAAGTCTGAAAGATTACGCTTTCCGTGAAGCGGCATATGTGTTCTATCGTAATGGTCTTTACTACTTTATGTGGTCGGTGGATGATACCGGTTCGCCCAACTATCATGTGGCATACGGTACGTCGAAATCTCCGCTAGGTCCTATAAAGGTTGCTAAGAAACCGGTGGTACTGATTCAGGATCCTGCAAAGGAAATCTATGGACCTGCGCACAATGCAGTCCTACAAATTCCGGGTACGGATGAGTGGTACATTGTATATCATCGTATTAATAAGAACTTTATAGATCGTGAGAAGGGTCCTGGCGTGCATCGTGAAGTATGTATAGACCGTATGGAATTTAATCCGGATGGAACCATCAGGAAGGTTGTTCCCACGTTATAAAAGAAACATGACAATAAAGCATATACCATGAAAAAGACCTTATTATCTCTGGCAATCGCCTCATTGGCAGCAGGCCAATCCGTCTGTGCTGCCGTGGAAAAAGTATATAATGAGCCCGATTCGGTCTACATCTTCTCTTACGCCCATCCGGAAGACGAGGGACGCAGCGGACTGAAATTCGCATGGAGCCCCGATGGCGACAAGTGGCTGAGTGTATCCGACGGCTTTGCCTATCTGAAATGTGATTTCGGGCGTTGGGGGGCGGAAAAGAGAATGATTAAACCTCTTCTGGAAAAAGCGGAAGATGGACGTTGGTATTGCCGGTGGCAGCTTACCCCCAGCGGAAAAGTATGGGGTACTTCCCATTCTTCCGACTTGTTGAAGTGGGCTCCCCAACAATATGTCAATGCGGAGAAGCCTGCCGTGCCCCGACTGGTCACTGCCCGGCAGATTGTCCTTGATAAAGATACCTTGAACGGTTATATGCAGAAAGTACCTTATGCGGATATAGAACAGTTGATTCGTTTTGCTGAGCATAAGAAATTCCGCGATATACAGAATAATGAGCGTACCGAACAGGATGCCGTCCGCTTTGCCGGACTGAAACCGGTCGCTGCCACCATCCGGGTGGATACCGGACGGGTGAAGCCCATTAGCGAGCATCTGATAGGTATTTTCTTTGAGGATATCAATTATGGAGCCGATGGTGGACTTTATGCGGAGCTGGTTCAGAACCGTGATTTTGAATATTCTGCCAAAGACGGTGCAAGAGATAAGAACTGGAACAGCACGTATGCGTGGAGTATACAGGGTACTGATGCGGAACTGTCTGTCAGTGAGGACAGTCCCATCCATGCTAACAATGCTCACTATGCAGTGTTAGAGGTACACCGCCCGGGTGCTGCCTTGGTGAATAACGGTTTTGACGGTATTGCCGTGAAAAAAGGTGAGAAGTATGACTTCTCTGTGTTTTCCAAAGTGCTGGATGATACGAAAGGTGGAAAAGTGCTTGTGAGGCTGACTACCAAAGATGGCAAGGAAATTGCGCAGGCTGCTATTCGGGTTTCATCTACAGAGTGGAAAAAACAAAAGGCTGTACTGACGGCAACGGCGGATGCTGCGGATGCCGTGTTGTCCGTTTGTCCGCAGATGGCTGGGAAGTATGCCTTGGATATGGTTTCTCTTTTCCCACAGAATACATTTAAAGGCAGGAAGAACGGGCTGCGCGCCGATTTGGCACAGACTTTGGCGGACCTTCATCCCCGTTTTGTCCGTTTCCCCGGCGGATGTGTGGCTCACGGAGATGGTGTGGACAATATTTATGATTGGAAAGGCTCTATAGGAGCGTTGGAGGAACGCAAGCCTCTGCGCAATTTGTGGGGGTATCATCAGACCCGCGGTCTGGGATATCATGAATATTTTTTGTTCTGCGAGGATATGGGGGCCGAACCTGTTCCTGTAGTGGCAGCCGGAGTGCCTTGTCAGAATTCGGGTACTTGCAGTCATCACTCGGTAGGCGAACTGGGTTGCGGCGGTCAGCAAGGCGGAATCCCGATGGAGGAAATGCCGCAGTACGTGCAGGATGTACTGGATTTGATAGAATATGCGAATGGAGATGCGAAGAAGACCGTGTGGGGAAAGAAGCGTGCGCAAGCCGGACATCCCAAACCTTTCAATCTGAAGTACATCGGTATTGGTAACGAGGATTTGATTACCGATATCTTTGAAGAACGTTTCACCATGATTTTCAATGCGGTGAAGGAGAAATATCCCGAAGTGACCGTTATCGGAACGGTAGGCCCGTTCTATGAGGGCAGTGATTATGAGGAAGGCTGGAAATTCGCCACTAAGATGGGTATTCCGATGGTGGATGAACATTATTATAACACCCCGGGATGGTTTATCAACAATCAGGATTTCTATGACCGTTATGACCGTAACAAGGCGAAAGTGTATTTGGGAGAGTATGCGGCTCATTTGCCGGGACGTCCCAACAATATAGAAACAGCTTTGGCCGAGGCCTTGTACCTGACTTCCGTGGAGCGTAATGCCGATGTGGTGACCATGACTTCTTACGCTCCGTTACTGGCTAAGGAGGGACATACCCAGTGGAATCCGGATTTGATTTATTTCAATAATACGGAGGTAAAACCCACCGTAGGTTACTATGCGCAGCAGATGTACGGACAAAATGCGGGCAGTGAATACATCGCTTCTTCCGTGACTTTGGATAATGTACAAGATGCGGTGAAGAAACGGATAGGTGTGTCGGTAGTCCGCGACGGAAAGACAGGAGATATGATCGTGAAACTGGTGAATCTGCTGCCGGTAGCGGTGAATGCGCAAGTGGAGCTCCCGTCTTTGGAAGGAATGAACACCACTGCCGTAAAGACGGTTTTGGCAGGAAAACCGACAGACCAACAGGTTCGTCCTGTATCCGGTACAATGGAGGTAAGCGAGAAATTCGGGTATGAATTGCCGGCTTATTCATTTACGGTAATCCGGATAAACAAGAATGAAAAATAACAATAGATAAATAAACATGAAGAAATTACTGACTTTGTTGCTGGCGGTCCTGCTGCTGGCAGGATGTGCCGGCAATAAGCCCGGGACATTCGAAGCGGGTAAGAATACCTTTCTGCTGAATGGGAAACCGTTCGTGGTCAAAGCGGCAGAGGTGCATTATCCGCGTATTCCCCGTGAATACTGGGAACATCGTATTGAAATGTGTAAAGCATTGGGCATGAATACGCTTTGTCTGTATGTCTTTTGGAATTTGCATGAGGAAACTCCCGGTAAGTATGATTTTACAGGTAATAAAGATATTGCAGCTTTCTGTAAATTGGCTCAGAAGCATGGTATGTACGTCATTGTGCGTCCCGGTCCGTATGTATGTGCGGAATGGGAAATGGGTGGGCTGCCTTGGTGGCTGCTGAAGAACGACAGCGTGCAGCTTCGTACTCTCGATCCTTTCTATATGCAGCACGTGGGAGCCTTTATGCATGAAGTGGGCAAGCAGTTGCAGGATTTGCAGATTACCCGTGGTGGTAACATCATCATGGTGCAGGTGGAAAACGAATATGGTTCGTATGGCACGGACAAGCCCTATGTGTCTGCCATCCGTGATACGGTACGTGCCGCAGGCTTTACTGAAGTGCCTTTGTTCCAATGTGACTGGAGTTCTAATTTCCTGAATAATGGTTTGGATGATTTGCTTTGGACTATAAATTTTGGTACGGGAGCTGATATCGACAAGCAGTTTGCCAAACTGAAAGAAGTACGTCCCGACGCTCCGTTGATGTGCAGCGAGTTCTGGAGCGGATGGTTTGATCACTGGGGGCGCAAGCACGAAACCCGTGACGGACAAATCATGGTGGATGGCCTGAAAGAGATGATGGACAAAGGTATTTCTTTCAGTTTGTACATGACCCACGGAGGAACGACCTTTGGCTGGTGGGGTGGTGCCAATAATCCGGCTTACTCGGCTATGTGCAGCAGCTATGACTATGACGCTCCTATCAGCGAAGCAGGCTGGACCACCGACAAGTATTTTGCTTTACGTGATATGTTGAAGGACTACTTGGACGAAGGACAGACATTGCCTAAAGTTCCTGAAGCTTTACCGGTTATGGAAATCCCTGCCATTAAATTCACTCAAATAGCTCCGTTGGTTGACAATCTGTCCGAACCGAAGCAGACAGAGGAAATCCAGCCGATGGAGAAATTTGACCAAGGCTGGGGAAGTATCCTGTACCGTACCCATTTGCCGGAAGATGTGAAAGCGGGAACCGTTCTGAAAATCACCGAACAGCATGACTGGACACAGGTTTTTGCCGACGGGAAACTGTTGGGGCGTCTGGATCGCCGTGGTGGAGAACAGGAACTTACACTGCCTGCATTAAAAGCCGGTACACAGCTTGATTTATTGGTGGAAGCCATGGGGCGTGTGAACTTTGACAAGTCCATTCACGACCGCAAGGGAATTACCGAGAAAGTGGAACTGGTGAACGGTAAGAATGCTGAAACGTTGAAAGGCTGGACTGTTTATAATCTTCCCGTAGATTATGAATTTGTATCTTCCCGGAACTTTCAGGATATGAACTCGTCTGCCGCCTGTGGCATAGAGAAAAATGATGAAAGTGTTCCGGCCTACTATCGCGCTACTTTTACCTTGGATAAGGTGGCTGATACATTCCTGAACATGGAGTCTTGGGGAAAAGGTATGGTATGGGTGAACGGTCATGCCATGGGACGTTTCTGGGAAATCGGTCCTCAACAAACCCTGTTCATGCCGGGTTGTTGGCTGAAAAAAGGAGTGAATGAAATCATCGTTCTTGACTTGAAAGGCCCGAAAGAGGCAACCATTGTCGGATTGAACAAACCTATCCTGGATATGCTTCGTGTGGCTGTTCCTGAAACGCATCGTAAACAGGGGCAGACCATCAAACTGGAGAAGGAAACACCGGTATCTGCCGGTACTTTCAAACCAGGTAACGGTTGGCAAGAAGTGAAAGTTCCTGTTACGAAAGGACGTTACTTCTGTCTGGAAGGGCTGTCTTCTTTTGATAATACCAACATTGCCGCCATTGCGGAGTTTGATGTGTTGGATGAGAAAGGACAGAAAATCTCTCGTGAAAACTGGAAGATTGTTTATGCCGACAGCGAGGAAACCCGTAGCGGTAACCGCACAGCCGACAAGATTTATGACCTGCAAGAAAGTACTTTCTGGCAGACGGTAGATAATACGGCTTATCCTCATCAGGTGGTGATAGATCTCGGCAAAGAATATAACGTGACCGGTTTCCGTATTCTGCCACGTGCGGAACAGGGAGCTCCCGGCATGATTAAAGATTATAAGGTGTATGTAAAAGCAACCGGTTTCGGTTATTGATATACTTTTCCCGTAGGGGTGGAAACACAGACTGCTGAAGAAGCTACCGAAAAGAATTAAAGACACAGATGTAAGGAGGAAGCTTCAAAAGAAGGAAACCTGCGAGTGGAGCAATTATCGGATACTTTAGCAAATTTTAAAATTTGCTAGAGTATCCGGTTTCTTTTTTATAACTTTGTGGCAGTCTATGATTCTAACCGAAAGCACAATGAAATATATATTGACCTTTATACTATCTTTTCTCTCCTTCTTGGTGTGTTCTCAGAACATAACTATTACAGATATCCCTACCATTGACCAGCTGCCGGTAAATGCCATTCATCGCGTATTCAGAGACAGCGAAGGATATATGTGGTATGGCACGGTGAACGGATTATGTCGTGATGACGGTTATCATGTGAAAGTGTTTCGTTCGGACATTGAAACTCCGGGATTATTAGAGGACAATTTGGTGGAGTGTATCGCTGAGGATAAGAAGGGGAATATATGGTTCGGTACAGACAAAGGGGTGTATATTCTTGATAAATCGGACTACAGTGTACATCCTATGGACCGGGAGCGTTTGAAGAATATTCCGGTGATGTATCTATATGCTACCAGTGACGGCTATATGTGGCTGAGCTATCGTTCTATATTGGCCAAATATGACATCAACGGACAGTTGGTCAAAGAGTATCCCCTCCGGAATAAGTACGGAAGAACTACTATTTCCGGATTTTGTGAGAGCCGCAACCATGAGATTATTATTTCTGTGTGGAATGGCCGGGTATATCATTTGGACAAAGAAAAAGACGAGTTCGTTCCTTATCCTGATAAGATGAGAAGACAAAATCCTACGGTGATGGTTCAGGATAATGAACAGGAATACTTCTGGTTGGCAACCTGGGGGGATGGTGTGGTGCGTTTTGACCCTTCGGCTCCTGAAGATTCTATGTTTGTATATTCTGAAATACCGGTCAATGCTGCCGGTGAGGAGGATGGGGTCATCCTTAGTCTGGTACAGGATGATAAACTGGGGTATATCTGGTTAACCACCGGGCACGATTTCATGTCCTTACAAATACAACCGGATAAGACGTTAAAACAATTGAAATTCCAGACAGGGCTTCTGCCTGTTAATCATATGTTGGTAGAAGTTCTGAAAGGGAGGGGATGTCTATGGGTGTCGGCCTTTGACCGTCCTAGTTTCATTGTACATCTGATGGATAATATGACCAAGGATTATGCCTTGCCCGCTTTGGCGGACAGAGTAAACCGCAGTCCGGCTGTAATGGCTTTGTGTGATGACGGAGACGGTATGATGTGGATGATGCAAGAAAGAACCGGGTTGGTGTTATATGACTTGAAGCAGGATAAAGTGAAAATCTATTCGGATTTTCCCGAGCTTGTTTCGTTGTCTTTGGATAACGGACGAGAGATGACTCGAGCACGTATTAATAACGGTATTTGGGTGGCAAAAGATTTGAATAGATTGGTTTATGGTATGATCCGTAAGGGTATGGAGATGTATCTGGTGGATCTTATTGATTTGAACGGGCAGGTGGAATCGAACGCTACGGTGACCAAATTGTATGAAGACTCGCACGGAATCTTGTGGATAGGCTTGAACAAAGGACTTTGCAGTTATGATGTCCGTCAGAAAAGAATTAAACAGGTTTATCCCGATGTGGGGCATGTGATGGGAATCGTGGAGAATAAGGAAGGGTTGATATGGATTTGTACTCAAGACAACGGTTTGTTTCAGACAACGGCGGATGAAAAACTTCGTTCTTTCAAATTGGACAAGAATTTCTCTTGTCTGTCTATTGCTCCCGATTGGATTTTGTGGTTGGGTACTTGTGACGGAGGAGTCTATTCTTATGATCCTTCAGAGAATAAGTTGGTCAGTTATAATGAGGCTTGCGGTATGAACGGTAATCAGGTGAATCAAATAGTGGCTGATGCATATAATCATATTTGGATTGATACAAACCAGAAACTGATAGAATTTAATCCTCGTAACGGTTCGTTCCGCACCTATCTTACCACGGATGGTTCTATCTTGTTGCATCGCTTTCTTCCCACTGCTGTTTGTCAAGCAAAAGATGGCAATATTTATTGGGGCGGCATTCCGGGTATTTGCATGGTTACTCCATCAAACGGGTTGGAAAGAAAGGCTAGTGCAGTGAAGACCAAGATAACTGATATAAAGTTGCAAGGAGAATCATTGATATTCGGAGATAGAAAGAGTAGCAATTCCATTAACCGGATAGAATTGCATCCCGATGATCAGAATTTGGAAATTAGTTTTTCTTCTCTTAACCACCGTTATGCTTCAAAAATACGCTATGCTTATCGGTTGATAGGAGTGGACAAAGCGTGGGTATATGTGGAAGGTGGAAAAAACTCGGCTTTTTATAATCATCTGAGTAAGGGCACTTATACTTTTCAGGTGAAAGCGACGGATGAAAATGGTCTTTGGAGTAAAGAGGTAACTGAACTGACTATCCGACGCCTTCCTGCTTTTTATGAAACTTGGTGGGCGTATTTGTTCTATGTATTGATAGTGATGGGTGTATCCGGTTATAGTCTGTATCTTTATCTGAAACGCGTGGACCGTAAGAATAATGAAATGTGGGCGGACAGCAAGGAGATGATTAAAATGCGTATTTATTTGGATAGTAAGGTGAATTTGCCTGAACCTGAGTTTGTACAACTGGACAAACTTCTATTGGAGAAAGCGGTAAAAGCCGTGGAAGATAACCTTACTGAGCCTGATTTTGATGTGACAGCTCTAGCTGATGCCATGAATATGTCCCGTTCTACTTTGACCCGTAAATTGAAAGCCATAACAGGCCGAACTCCATTGGATTTTATCCGGAACATCAAGATGAAGCATGCCAGACACATGTTGGAAGATAAAGACAAAAGTGTAACAGAGGTTGCCGCTACGTTGGGGTATTTTAATCGGAAGTATTTCACCACTTGCTTTAAGGAGGAATTTGGAATGACTCCCAGTGAGTTCCAGAAATCACAACACGAAGAATAAACATCTTCCTGTCCTTTAATTGTTGCAAATAGGGGGTACAAATGCGTCAAGTTATAGCTAGAGCTATTTGTATCCCCTGTTAGCATGGTTCTTCACCTGTATTTCTATTTCCTATTTCATTCTTTTGCCACAACCTTTTACGGGGAGAAAAACACATCTTCTTCATTCATTCCCGCAGTAAAGGTATGTATAACTTTAAATTTAATATAGAATGAAACATTTGTTTTTGTTGCTTACTCTGTTAAGCTTTTCATTAACGGCCTTAGCCCAGCAAAAAGTGACGGGTAAGGTGAAAGATTCTTCCGGCGAGCCTGTCATAGGAGCCAGTGTTGTTGTAAAAGGCAATATACCATGGGAACCATTACCGATTTTGATGGAAACTTTATGTTGGATGTTCCGGCAAAGAGTGTGTTGGTTATTTCTTATATTGGCTATGTCACTCAGGAAGTCCCGACAGCAGGAAAGAATTCATTAGAGATTGTTTTAAAGGAGGATACCAAAACCTTGGATGAAGTGGTGGTGATTGGTTACGGTACACAGCGTAAAGGTGATGTGACCAGTTCTGTAGCTAGTGTGAAAGCCGACAACTTTGTAAAAGGAGCCGTGAAAGATGTGGGACAGCTGATTCAAGGAAAAGTAGCCGGTCTGGCCATTACCAATCCTAACGGTGACCCGACGGGAAGTACTCAGATACGTCTTCGTGGTACAAATACCATTGGTGGAGCTAATACAGCTCCTTTGGTATTGATTGACGGAATTCCGGGAGAACTCGGTACAGTGGCTCCCGAAGATGTGGAGAGCGTGGACGTGCTGAAGGATGGTTCTGCTGCCGCTATTTATGGTACGCGCGGTACGAATGGTGTGATTTTAATTACTACCAAACAGGCTAAAGGAGTGGATATTAACCAGGTGGAGTATAATGGCTACGTCAGTACTTCTCTTATAGCCAAAAAGTTGGATATGCTGAATGCAGATGAGTTCCGTACCCTTTATCCTGACCAGGACCATGGGGCTGATACGGATTGGATTGATGAGATTAGCCGTACACCGGTTAGCCATGTTCATAACTTGTCATTGATGGGTGGCAATTCAAAGACTAATTATATTGCCAACTTGAACTATGCCTCTCGTCAAGGGATCATGAAAAAATCGGATTTCGAAAGTTTTCAAGGACGTATTGAGGTAACCCACCGTATGTTTGATGATAAGTTGAAGTTGAAATTCGGTTTGTTTGGTAAGAAAAACCAGATGGAATCTACAACTAGTGGGGGTAGTTTCAGAGGTTGGGTATATGGCCAGGCAACTCGTAGAAACCCGACTGATCCGGTAAGAAATGAGGATGGTACATGGAATGAGAATGTGAGCAAATTCGAATACGAGAATCCGTTGGCTTTGTTGTATGAGGCTGAAGGAAATGTAAAAAAGACGCAGTTGCGTTACAATGGAAATATTGTTTATAATCCTATCAAAGATTTGACTCTTTCTGCCGTATTCTCTTATATTCGTGACAATATGAACCGTGGCTACGGTGAAACTTTGAACCATATTTCTGCTTTGCGTGATGGATTGGCTGGTTGGTCTTCGGTAGGTGCTTATACCAAGATGGAGAAGTTGATGGAACTTACTGCACAATATAACAAAGAAATCGGTGCGCATAAATTTAGTGTCTTGGGTGGTTATAGCTACAATGAAACAGACTTTGAAGAGCTTTGGATTGATAACTATGGTTTTCAGGATGATTATTTTGGCGGATGGCATAATATTGGCATTGGTTCTGCTTTGAAAGACGGTAAAGCGAATATCGGCTCAAAGAAAACTCCTACAAATTTGATCGGTTTTTTTGGGCGGGCTACCTATTCGTTCAAGAATCGTTATTTGTTGATGGGAGCTCTTCGTTATGAAGGAGCCAGCCAGTTATGGGGTACTGATAATGCATGGGGGCTTTTCCCATCTATATCTGTAGGATGGAGAATTACCGAAGAAGCATTTATGAAGAATCAGAAGATATTTGATGATTTGAAACTTCGTGTGGGATATGGTGTGACGGGTTCACAGCCTAAAGATCCTTTCCTGGGGGTGGCTATGTTGAAATACGGCTCGTATGCTTTTGTAAATGGGAATTGGGTACAGACCATTGTTCCGGCATCCAATCCGAATCCTGATTTGAAATGGGAGGAAAAGAAAGAAACCAATATTGGTTTGGACTTCGTTTCATGGGGTGGCCGTTTGTCCGGTTCTATTGATTATTATAACCGTGATGTGGATGGCTTGATATACGAATATGGAGTACCGACTCCTCCGAACTTGTATAATAAGACGATGGCCAATGGGGGTACAATGAGAAACCGTGGTGTGGAAGTGTTGGTAACTGTGGTTCCTGTTCAGAATAAAGATTTTGAATGGAGCACTACCGGAACATTCTCTTTGAACTCTAATAAGCTAATCAGTTTGTCTGGCAGCATCTTTAAGTCGGATTATGACTATTTTAATACGGGTACAGTGGAATACTCCGGTCAGGTAGCCGATTCTCACAGAGTACAGGTAGGTGAAAGCATCGGTAATTTTTATGGCTTTAAAGTAGTAGATGTGGACAGTGAAGGTCGTTGGATCTACGAAGACAGGAATGGTGAGTTGGTGAACTATAAAGATTTTACTCATGCTCCCGAAGATAAGCATGTTATTGGTAACGGTCTTCCTAAATGGTATGCGGGATGGAACAATACTCTTCGTTATAAAAACTTCGACTTGAATGTGACGATGCGTGGCGCGTTTGGTTTCCAGATAATCAATGGTGGACGTATGAATTATGAGAATGTAAAAAACAGCCGTTTTGAAAATCGTTTGAAGTCTGTGAATGACTTGGTATTTGGCAAGCATACGTTGAGTCCGGAAGTGGAACCGGAATTCAATAGCTATTATGTAGAAGATGGTGACTACTGGAAGATTGACAATATCACTTTGGGATATAGCTTCGGTCAGGTAGGTAAATATATAAAGTCACTCCGTATTTATGGTTCGGTATTGAATGCTTTGACTATAACCGGATATAAAGGTATTGATCCGGAAGTATCAACAGATGGTTTGACTCCGGGGTATGATACACGTGACAGATATCCGAGTGTGCGCTCATTTACTTTCGGCGTTAATGTGAAATTTTAATGAACTAAAAAGGAATTGAAGATGAAAACAAATATAAAATTATGGACAATGGGACTGATGACAGCCGCATTGTTGGGAAATACAGCTTGTACTGATTTACTGCATGAGAGCTATGGACAGGTAGTGTCTGAGGATTACGTACCGAAAACGGAGGAAGATGTCAGTTATCTGGTAAATGCCGCTTATATACCTTGGCGTGAAACGTTGCTGCAATGGAACGGAGTGGTTCGTGCACAGGAATTGTGTGCGGATCAAGATGTTCTTCCTGCCCGTGATGGTATTGGATGGGTAGACGGTTATATCTATAAAAGATGGCATCAGCATACTTGGACTACCGAGGATGACGGTGTGCTTCAAGGATGGGAACGTACGTACAATGGTGTGAATACCTGTAACCGTATTTTATCTCAGATAGAAGAAGGTGTGATCAGTGTGGATGGAGAAACGAAAGAAAAGTTGATTGCCGAATTGAAAGTACTGAGGGCTTCATATTATTATATTTTGATTGATTTGTATGGTAATGTGCCCATTGTGACAGATTTTAAAGATACTTCTTTGCCGCAACAGTCTACTCGTAAAGAGGTCTTTGACTTTATTGTGAAAGAAATAACGGAGAATATGGATTTGTTGTCCGAAACGCCGAGAGGTTATTATTATGGACGTTTCAATAAGTGGGCGGCTCATACATTGCTGGCCAAAATGTATTTGAATGCTGAAGTTTGGTCGGGTACTGCTCAATGGCAGAAATGTATTGACGAGTGTGATATCGTGATTAATTATGCCGAGAAGTCCGGAGAATATGCATTGGAGAATAATCAGAAGGATGTTTTTGTAACGCATAATGAGAATTCTAAAGAAATTATCTTTGCATTGCCGTTTGATGAAATTTATGTGACAGGATGGAATGATTTTGATTTTCATATGTACACTTTAGCACCTGAGAATCAAGATACTTACCAATTGACTGCACGTCCTTGGGGAGGCGTGTGCGCAGTGCCTCAGTTTATTAATTCTTTTGATGAGGATGATGCACGTTTAGAGGATAACTATATTCAAGGTCAGCAATATACCTATTCCGGTGAAATCTTGAAGCGTAGTATTGATGGAAAACCATTGATTTATACGGTAGATGTCCCCTCTATTGATCAGTCGGATGTGGATGATGGGTTCCGTTGGGGTAAATTTGAATATGCCACCGGTATAACCAACCGTTTGAGCAATGACTGGCCGTTGTTACGATATGCGGATGTATTGATGATGAAAGCGGAGTCATTGATGCGTTTGGGCAAATCGGGAGCAGGTGCTTTGGTGACTCAGGTACGTGAACGCGCCTTCAAGAATGAACCTGAAAAAGCGCAAGTTACAGACGCGGAACTGATGGGAGGAAGTGTATATGATTATGGTCGGAGAGATAGTTATAAGACAGAACATGATGGAGGAACGGATATTAAATATGGTCGTTTCCTTGATGAGCTTGGTTGGGAGTTTTGTCAGGAAGGACGCCGCCGTCAGGACATGATTCGTTTTGGCATCTTCACTACAAAAGCTTGGTTCTCTCATGATAAGAGTGATGAAACCAAAAATCTGTATCCTATTCCAAATAAAGTATTGTTGACCAATAGTAATCTGAAACAGAATCCGGGATATTCTAAATAGTATTTATTGGATGTTTTTTTAAGGATGAAAAGGTTGTTTTTTCTTTTCTACATTAAATTAGAAAGAATTATGAGTAAAAAGATTTCAATAATTTTGTTGCTCCTCTGTCTGGGATTATTTTCCCAGGCACAGAGCTATCAGAAAATATCGCAAGGAGTTAAGACTACTGTACAAGGTATGGATGTTGAAGTGGCATTTTATTCTCCATCCATTGTCCGGGTTTATAAGACACCGGAGGGAAGTTCGTATGACAAGAAGAGCCTTGTAGTAATGAAAGAGCCTGAGGAGACCTTTGTGGAGTTTGCAATGAATAAAGAGTATATTCGTTTAAAGTCGGATGCATTACAAGTAGAGGTAAATTCATCTACAGGTGGAATCAATTTCTATGATGCAACCGGAAGGGTGTTGTTAAAAGACAAGGATTATGGAACACAGTTCACCCCGTTTGATGATGCGGGTACTTTTTCTTACAATGTCCGGCAGGCTTTTTTATTAGATAAGGATGAAGTGATTTATGGATTGGGGCAACAACAGACTGGAAAAGTGAATCAGCGCAATCAAAAACTTTTTCTTCGTAACAAGAATATGAGTATCTGTATTCCTTTTATTCATTCAGTGAAAGGTTACGGACTTTATTGGGACAATTATTCCCCAACTATGTTTACGGATAATCCGCAAGAAATGTCATTCGATTCTGAAGTGGGCGATTGTGCCGACTATTATTTCATTTATGGTAGCAATGCGGACGGCGTGATAGCCGGAGTCCGTGATTTGACCGGGCAGGCTCCTCTTTATCCGCTGTGGACACTTGGATTCTGGCAGTGCCGCGAGCGTTATAAGAGTCCGGATGAACTGTGCGAAGTGGTTGATGAATACCGTGATCGGAAAGTTCCTTTGGATGGAATCATTCAGGATTGGCAGTATTGGGGATGTGATTCTAACTGGAACTCCATGAAGTTCCAGAATCCTCGCTATATTAATAAGATGGGCGACAAAGAATACATGAAATATCTTCCGAATGGTGAGAATCCGGATGCACGTTATGGTACTCCAAGAATAAAAAGCCCTCAAGAAATGATTGACTATATACACAAGCGGAATGCGCATATCATGATTTCTGTATGGGCCTCTTTTGGTCCGTGGACAGAGATGTATCATAAGATGGACAGTCTGAATGCTTTGCTTCATTTTGAGACTTGGCCGCCTAAAGCCGGAGTGAAACCTTACGATCCGTTCAATCCTGTAGCAAGAAGTATTTATTGGAATGAAATGAAAAAGAATATCTTTGATCTAGGTATGGACGGCTGGTGGTTGGATTCTACCGAACCCGATCATCTGGAGATTCAAGATAAAGATTTTGATACAAAAACTTATTTAGGTTCTTTCCGAAGAGTTCACAATGCTTTTCCTTTGATGTCCAATAAAGGTGTTTATGAGCACCAGCGTGCTACTACTTCCGACAAGCGGGTATTCTTACTTACCCGTTCTTCATTCTTGGGACAGCAGCGTTATGCTTCACATTCATGGAGTGGAGATGTCGTTTCTACTTGGGAAGTGATGCGCAAGCAACTGGCAGCTGGCCTGAATTATTCTTTGTGTGGTATTCCTTACTGGAACACTGACTTGGGAGGATTTTTTGCTTGGAAATATAATAATGATGTTAATAATATTGCTTATCATGAGTTACACGTCCGTTGGTATCAGTGGGGAGCTTTCCAACCTATCATGCGTTCTCATAATTCCAGTCCTGTTGCTGTAGAGATCTATCAGTTCGGCGATAAAGGTGATTGGGCTTATGATGCATTGGAGAAATATACCCATTTGCGTTATCGCTTATTACCTTATTTATATAGTACTACTTGGGAAGTAACAAATAAGGCAGGCAGTATTATTCGTCCTTTGGTGATGGATTTTCCGAAAGACAAGAAAGTACTTGATATGGATACGGAGTATATGTTCGGACGTAGTTTTTTAGTACGTCCGGTAACTGATTCTCTCTATACATGGCAGGATAAAAAACAGAATGGTTATCAGAAAAATATGCGGAAAATAGAGAAAACGGATGTATATTTGCCTGAGGGAAGTAACTGGTTTGATTTCTGGACTGGGGCAAAGTTGGCTGGTGGCCAAACCATACAGCGTGAAGTACCTATTGATATCATGCCTGTTTATATCCGTGCCGGTTCTATAATTCCTTGGGGGCCTGCGGTGCAGTATGCCACAGAAAAAAGTTGGGATGACCTGGAGATTCGTGTTTATCCGGGTGCTAATGCAACTTTTATTCTTTATGAGGATGAGAACGATAATTACAATTATGAAAAGGGAGTTTATTCTACTATCACTTTCCGTTGGGATGATAGTAACCGTACTTTGCACATCAGCGACCGTGAAGGAAGATATCCCGGAATGTTGGAAAAGAGGAAGTTCAAAGTAGTTCTCGTAAATCATAGATCAGGAGAAGGCGATAAACCATTGAAGGGAGGAAAGATGGTGAATTATACCGGTACGGCAATTGAGG
>ULLE01031605.1_pt1 | contig 23344 bp, 22 predicted proteins | sample 1951331 | NCBI WGS metagenome assembly ULLE01 (sample SAMEA4835518, study PRJEB28245) | human gut metagenome | biome: gut microbiome; material: fecal sample | place: Denmark | collected 2008
TATATGAAAAAAGTTTTATATAGTTTCAAGACAGAAAAGAATTTAAATATATATGTTAATTTGCGTAGTCCCAACCAAAAAGGTATAGTCTAACAATTGGTTAAGTTATTTCTTTTGTATATCTTTGAATATCACTAAGATGAAAGGTTATGAAAAAGTTTTTGATCATATTGTGTTTATTAGTCGTTATCAGAGAGCTTGCTGCACAAAACAGCGATTATACAGACATATCTGCATTGCTTGAAAACAAGATCTGGAAGGTACAACTACCAAAAGGCAAGCAATATGCTATGGAGATGGAATTTCGTGATGCAGAATGGAAAAAAACTTTTCTATATGATGAGAAGAAAACAGAAACATTTTATTCGTATTCTTTGTGCGGAGATACAATCAAGGTTTTTGAGTCAAGAAAAAAGTATATCATTCAAGAACTTACAGACAGCACTTTAACTTTTCAATATTTGCCGGACAGCTTAACAATTGGTGTTGGCTCTGTCAAATGTGTAACAGACAACAGTCTTGAAGGACAGCGTAAGAACGAAGAACGTCTAGACAGTGTCTGGCGCACAGAGGATATTTGGAACAAGGGCGTGGCAAAGATAACCGGAGAACCTGTTAAAGATTTATCTACGATAGAACCTCCTCGATGGGCAGGGTGGGACTATGATCTGACAAAATACTATGTTTCCCAAATGAAATATCCGGAAGAATTGCTGAAAAAGAATATGGCAGGTTATTCCGTAGTGATGTTTTCCATTGATACTTTGGGATTGCCTCGTAGTATCAATATATTGACAACTAAACATAAAGACTTCGACAAAGAAGTCATCAGACTTACCAAAGAACTTCCACACTGTCTGCCATGCCGGGACAGGAATGGGAAGCGGATGGAATGTTTATTTACAGTATATATTCCATTTCTACCACAACACTATAGAGACAGAGTAAGGAAAGACAGTATTTGGGAAGAAGAACAGAAACATTGCTTTGTAGAATGGGAATCGCCATCTCGTTTCCTAGACGGAAATCCAGTTACCATACAAGATTATATAGACGAAAGACTTGTGTATGACCCAAAGTTGTTGGATAATAAAGAACAGGTGAAAGGATTTTATAAAGTAAAAATAAATTCGTATGGAGAAGTATCCAAAGTAGATGTTCTCCGTAGCAGCGGCATACATGAGTGGGATGCACAAGTAATGGATATCATCAAAGGTATGCCCCGATGGACACCTGCCATCAGTTATTATGGCAAAGGCAAATACCAGGAGTCTATATGGGCCATAAACGTTTTTTTCAGGAAGACAAAAGGCAAGCTGATTGCCCATACATTTGAAAAACACCTTGAAACAGGTGTTCCCGTATGCTATCTGAATGAGCAGGGAGATACTATTATACCTTACGGCAAATATAAATTCTGTCAAATAAATCGCATCAAAAATTTAGTTTTCACATACGAAAACAAACAAGACGCACGGATTGTCTGCCTGAACAGTCAGGGTAAAGAACTATTCTACGTCTTTCAGTATGACAATGAACCGGATAAACTTCGGGAAGGGCTGTTTCGTATAACGGATCAAAACGGACTGATTGGCTTCGCTGATTCTTTAGGAAATGTAGTTATAAAGCCCCGATTCAAATTTGCCTTTCCTTTTGAGAATGGCAAGGCAAAAGTTACATTTTCAGGAGAAAGTAAAGCCATCACCGACTCTAAAGATGAAAAACATTATTGGGATAGTCCCGAATGGTATTATATAGATACGAATGGCAAAATATTAAATGAGTGAATGTATTTAGTCGCCCCTTAAAAAGCCCACTTTTGCGAGATATTGTTCAGACACAGTATCTCGCGTATTTTTTGAAGCATGCACCCAAAAGCTTTCATGGCTCTTTTGAAGTTATGGGCCGCTACCACCGGAAGCACGTTCACAGTATCTTCCTCCACACCCTTATAAAAGTTGCGGCCCAACCGGTAATCTGACCTTAAGTGACCTATTGTCGGTTCCATACCGGCACGCTTGCAGAAGAGCTTACGTTTTCTCAGCTTCTGATAACGGCTGTTTGATTTCCTGAGTACATCGGGAATCATCATCTTTGTGCCGTTAATTTTCTGATTGCCTCTGTATCCTCTGTCACCTGCCGGCACTTTGATTTTTGCCCGGTTAACCGTTCCACCTGTTCCAGGTAAGGGCTTTAATTCCAAGAGACAATTGACCTTGGTTACAGGGGAAAATACAAGTCGGGAATCATTTGAAAGATCTACAGATATAAATTCGAGTGTCTAAGGACATACGGAAGACCGTCTAGCTCTCTGAACCAATCGGTCTTTGGGTGTAATACCAAAAATAATCCAGCTTTTGCTTGCCTTTTTCAGAAAATGATGTAAATTTGCAATATCGTAAAACCAAACATAAGCCTATAAAATGCAAGAAAACATTAAGAAAGCACTTACAGGCGACTTAAACCGGAAAAAGGCGTTGATGTTTCTCATCACCGCCATCGTTACCCTTATCGTCTGGAACCTTCCCATCACCGTATTTGGCATTGACGGTCTGACGGTGGTACAACAACGCGTCATCGCCATCTTCGTCATGGCCGTGATGTTATGGCTCACCGAAGCCATACCCTCGTGGGCTACGTCCGTCACCATCATCTTCGTACTACTCTTCTGCGTGAGCGACTCATCGTTTAAATTCCTGCAAGGCAACGGCGGTGAGTATGGCCAACTGCTCGACTCGGTAGGTATCATGGCCTGCTTTGCCGACCCGACGATCATCCTTTTCCTTGGCGGCTTCATCCTCGCCATAGCAGCCACGAAGTCAGGCCTTGACGTATGGATGGCCAAGACGATGATCAAGCCCTTCGGTACGAAGAGCGAGAACGTATTGCTGGGCTTTATGCTCATCACCGGCATCTTCTCGATGTTCATCTCCAATACGGCCACGGCTGCCATGATGCTGACGTTCCTTACTCCGGTATTCAAGGCACTGCCGGCCAACGGCAAAGGACGCATCGCCCTGACGATGTCCATCCCCATCGGTGCCAATCTTGGCGGCATGGGTACCCCTATCGGCACGCCTCCTAACGCCTTCGCCTATAAAGTGCTCAACGATCCTAATGGCCTGAACATGGATATCAGCTTCGGACAATGGATGTTGGTGATGGCACCCATGGTGATCATTCTATTGATTATCTCATGGTTCGTGCTCCGTCATTTCTTCCCCTTCAAGCAGAAAACCATCCATTTGGAAATCGAAGGTGACATGCACCGCAACTGGCGCACCGTCGTGGTAGGCGTCACCTTCGCTGTCACAATTCTCCTATGGATCTTCGGTAAGCAGCTCGGCATCAATGCCAACACCACCGCCATGCTGCCCATCGCCGTCTTCGCCTTTACGGGGGTCATCACAGCCAAGGACCTGCAAGAGATTGACTGGGGCGTGATCTGGATGGTTGCCGGCGGCTTCGCCCTCGGTCTGGCCATGAACGGAACCGGTCTCGCAGAGACTGCCATCAAGGCCATCCCCTTCGGAGAATGGAGCCCCATCGTAATTCTCCTCATCGCAGGACTTGTATGCTACGCCCTCTCCAACTTCATCAGCAACACGGCTACGGCAGCCCTGCTCATTCCTATCCTGAGCGTTGTCTGTGCCGGTATGGGTGACAAGCTGGATATCATCGGCGGCACATCGACAGTCCTCATCGGCATCGCTGTCGCTGCCTCCTGTGCCATGACGTTACCAATCTCTACCCCTCCCAATGCCATCGCCTTCTCTACGGGCCTCATCCAGCAAAAGGACATGGCCAAGACGGGTCTGGTCATCGGTATCATTGGCATGGTCATCGGCTTCTCCGTACTGATTGTCATGGGTAAGCTCGGCATATTCTAACCGGCCACCTCAAGATAAAAATATAATCGGCCCGCCGCATCCTTATATATATGGAATGCGGCGGGCCGATTGCGTATAGGATGCCACACCTTAAAACATATTCTCTTCCATTGCAGGTGCCCCAGACTAACAGAACAGATGTTCGTAAAGTATGCGGAAACCGATCAGCAGCAAGACAACGCCTCCCGCCAGCTCCGGTTTCATTCTCTTCATGATTGATTTTCCGAACATCACACCCAGCACATTGCCGAGAACCGACATGACAAACGAGCACACGCCGATGACAAGAAGAGGCAGGGAAAGACGGTCCATGCTCTTATAGCCCAGACAGGCAAAGGAGATGCCTACTGCCAGGGCATCTATGCTCGTGGCTACGGCAAACAACAACTGATTGCTGAGGCGTGTCGGATCGAAATGCTCTTCTTCCTCACCTTTAAATGAGTCCCTTATCATCTTACCACCAAGGAAAGCCAGCAGGCCAAAGGCTATCCAATGATCCACCGATTCCAGATAATGACTGAAATAGCTGGTGGCCAGCCAACCTATAAACGGCATCATCGCCTGAAAAAGACCAAAGAGAAATGCCATACGTAATATGACCGTCAGGACATACCTGCGCATGATCACTCCACTGACAATGGAAACGGAGAAGCAGTCCATGGCCAATGCCAGGGAAAGAAAGAAAATGTCTAATATACCCATCGTATCCGATTAATATTCACACGCGCCATAGAAGGAGCAGGATTTTTGCTGGTGCAAAGGTAATAAAAATACAGTACAATCACTGACAATATACAGGAAGAAGATAAAATTAGGACATAGATTGAAGCCACATAACATGCAGTCCCAACCATGTCCGCCCCTGAACACGCCCTTCCACCTCCCTCTCCATCCCGGGCATCAGCCCCAACCCAGCGCAACCAACCGAACTGTCCACATGTCTCATGACCGGTTGTGTGTGGCCAAAGGGATGACAGGGCACGTGTCCGTCGGCAAACGTCCCCCGCCGGTCATGGACATTAGAAATACAATGTGACCCCGGCCATGATGTTTCTACCCCTCAGCATATACTTAGTGACCGACTCGCTGATATCCGAATAAGCCGTCTGGTAATAATAACGCTGGTTCAGGATGTTCTTGCACGACAGTGAAAGATCCACCTTCCCCAACCGATAAGAGCAAAGAATGTCAAAGAGTACATCCTGCTTAGGCTTCCCCTCACCGAGAGAAGAAACATAATGCTCAGCCTGCAGGGATACGTTGATCCGGTCGGTAGGGTATCCCGTCACCAGCAAGCGCTGGTTGATGTGATAAGAAGAAGAGCTGGAAGCCTCCATCTTCAACAGCTGACGGGCATAAGCAAGACTGTATGACACATTCAACCATGACAGCGGATCAGAAGAGACTTTCAACTGTGTATTGACAGTTTGAGAACTGTAAGGTGACATGATGTCATTCTGCAGGATACTTGCGTTCGTGTAGAGGTAAAGACATCTGAGACTGACCATACTCTTGATGGCATCAAACCGCTTGCTGACATTGCCCGCAATCATCGTTCTGCGCACACGATTATCGTCTTTCATCCACGAATAACACACAACATCCTGCTCCAGCTGCTTGCTCATCACCTGATGATTGTTGCTCCTGTTATATCCCACGCTGGCATTGACAAACAGCATGTTGCCATAGTCGGAATAGGCCAGTCCGAAAGTCGTAGAACATGCTGTCACACCCTCATAGCAGGCCGGCCGGACATAGTAGGTGCGATAGTCCGTCATGACCGGTTGGTCGTGAACCTGGCTCATCTCGGGCGCAGTCTCTCCCAGTGAAGCCCGGCACATCATCTTCCACGTACTGTTAATCTGCCAATCGACATTCAGTTCAGGATTAAAATATACCTTCATCGCCACTGCCGGGGCGATATAATGACAGGCATTTGTCCCCAGCTTCAGCTTCAACCGTAATCCCTGATACCGATAGCCCAGTTCCGGACACACGACTGTCGCCAGATAGCTTGTCCTGCTGTGCATCGCGCTGTTCGCGGATAATACCGCAGGGAGGATGTTGTGAAGATTGGACACGAAGAATCTCTCTTCCAGATTGACCGACAGCGACCATCTCTTTAACGAATAGGTATAGTCCAGCATCGTAGAAGAATAGAAATGGTAGCGGTCAATATTCTCCTGCATGCAACTGTCCCCGCCCAGTGACAGCCGCTCCGGCATGATTCCTAACCGGTTGACGGAGACTATTCTGAGATAATTTCTTGCCCAGGGAATGACATATTCCATACGATTCTCTATCTTGTGTATGTCACTATGGGTCAATGCCGATCCGGTGTAGCTGCCTTCGATGTCGTCCTTATTTCTTTGCCACTGGGAAGAATACCTGAGCTCCTCGGAGAAGTAGGCGTTCTCCTTATCGGTTTTTACAGATACCGATGCTCCCAGTTCCCTGTCATTGACGATCTCATGCTCGGTAGTGGCATAGTGAAAGACGCTGTCGGTCAAGAAGTAAGAAATGTCATTGTCTATATCGGCAATGTTGCGGTCGTCATTATAATACAACTTCGACCTGAGTGTGGTATAATCTGACAGTTTCCTGATATTGGCGACATGAAAAACATGAGCCCGTGACCGCCGGGTACGGCTGTCATCGAGATAAGAAGGCGTCGATGCCGTCACATCCAGCAGCGGTCTGAGGCTGCTGCCGCCCAACAGACTGGCATATTCATCCAAGGTCAGTGTCTTGGTTTCCCTCGTTATGTCCTTACCGCTGTTGTTGCTCTTGGCAGTCACCGAGGTCTGATGGCCTGCTGCGAGTAAGGCGTCGAAGATTTCTCCCTCCCAAAGGCCAGGCAAACCTGCCGATGCTTCAAGATTGCCGCTCCAATGTCCTTTCGCCTTATCTTTGAGCCGCAGGTTCAGGATGGTTTCGTCATCGTGGCCTTTGCCGCGGAACGCTTTCTTCGTCTGCTGATTCTCATAGATATCCACGGTGGAGATAATCCGGTGCGACACATTCTCCGTGGCCAAATTATATTGGCCGTCAAACAGGTCCAGCCCCTCAATAAGAAACTTATCGATATGTTTTCCGTTGAAGCTCACCGTACCGTCCTTCGCCACATCGATCCCCGGCATGTTACGCAGCACATCGCCTATCGTCCTGTCCTTCTGCGTGGTAAAAGACGACACGAGATACCTCGTCGTATCGTTGCGGTGCACAATTTTCTTAGGCCGCACATACACATCCTTGATCTCGAACGGCTTGGGCAGGAGTTGAATGTCGTACCGGCTCTTTCCTGTCAGCACTACTCTCACAGGCTCATAGCCCATGCTGCCCACACAGAGCATGCAGCCCTCCGCAAGACTTGATGAAGCGGAAAGAGAGAAAACGCCCTCTCCTGTCGAAAACGTACTGTACAGTATCACGTTCTTGGCATTGCGTATGGACACGGTAGCGCCCCCGACAGGCTTCTGGGTATCCCTGTCTACAATGCGTCCTGTGATCGCAACAGTCTGGCCGTGAACAGCCGGAACAAACGACAGCAGCAACAGGATCACTATTACTATTTCTCGTCTAAGGCCCATACGCGCTCCATTGTGGAATAGAAGTGCCTCTTGGGCACTTTGTCCGACCTGATGCCCAATGTCGCAGCGACACCCTCGAGAAAAGCATTAGGATCATCTATGGACAGCTGCTTCATCTTCAGATACTTAGCCTTTGTGGTCTTCACCGCATCCATGACCGGCACGGCTATCTCACCCCTGCAGGGACTCATGCCCAGGAAGGTGAATACATACTGGTTGGACAAGTCGGACACCTCAAGGACAAGTCCCGGCAGACCGCAAAATTTCCAAGGGCCGTCACTGATGGGGATGTCAGGGGCGAACCATGCCACATAGGTGCGCCCCATGTAGTGACATTCCGCCTTCTGACATTCATGCCCGCCGATCTTCTTCGTTACCTCCAATAGCTTCCAGGAAAATTCGGGAATCGGTTCCGTGTATTTACATACACCCATCACCGTACCATAAAAGTCTAAGGAGTGTGCCGCAAAGTCCTTCAATACATAATCCCTCATCGTCACCCGGCCGTATTTGGAACGGATACTGTCATTGATCGCATCGTAATCCTGCGGTCCCCGGGCATTGTCCGTGAGAGAGTCTTTCTCAAAACATGCCTGTCCATAGAACAGCGACTTGCGCTGATTGGTACGCAGCACGACCACAGCATCTACCGCACGATGCCTGACCGTGTCGGTCTCATAAGTAAGACGGTAGAACACCTCCAGTTCGGCCCTGTTGTCATCGGCCAGAAGCGAGAGGCTTTGAACGCATAACCATATAATTAAAACTATTTTCCTTATCATCTTAAAATATTTCAATCGGTTGATGACGACATTTCATTTTCAATTCCTGTACAAAAGGTATTTTTTCATCTTTAAATGTCGCTTTGGAACGGTCTTTCGTTGCCATGTATTCTAAAGGATCATGAAGATAATCCTTCAGATTCTGATCATAAATCGCTTTCGTCGACTTAAAATGCCTCATGGGAAGCAGACCGATATTGCCGGACGACGGATGCCGGTCTATAAAAACAAAGGTGTACAGCCTGTCCGTATCGTAAGCCTCCAGGATGAGTCCCGGCAGACCGCAGAGTTTCCAAGGTCCCAGACCGACCGGAATATCCAAAGCATACCACGCCTCATATCTCCTGCCTGCATAAGAGCAAGAAGCTTTCTTACATCTGTGACCAGCTATCGTCTTCTCCTCGTCTGTAAGATGCCAGGTAAACTCAGGAATACTGTCCGTAAACTGAAAAGTATTACCCGAAACATTGCCTCTATAGGTATAACGGCGGTATGTAGGTTCCACCAACACATAATAGGTTTGGTGAATGATATGCTTGGGAGAGTCTTTAAGCAAATTTTTTGCCTTTTCCGCCCATGCCCAGACATCGTTGACCCGCAGCGAGTCCATCTCATACTGATACTTATTGTAAAAGAGAGACTTCTCATCATTATACCGCAGACAGAACGTATCTGTCAGGATCTTGCCCGTCACCGTGTCACAGACGTATGCGACACTATACTCTACCTCACTCCTGGCTTTATCCTCTTCCCTGTCTTGAGCAGAAGCCGGAGTAAAACCAAGAGCGATGATAAGAGAGAATATATAGATTTTACAAATCATTATGAATTTCATTATGAATTGAATATCACATCACAATAGCGATATCAAGGAATAAGGTCCAATCGCATTATCCGCAATATACCTACTCCATATATGCTATATAAGCCTCCAATTGTTCGGCTGTTACACTATCACCTATTTTATATATTAACTATCACTACATGATGTTTGAACCTTCTCATCAATAACCTTGCACTCTTCCGCATTGCAAGCTAAAGACAACACTGCAACAATCGCAGTTAAAACTATTTTTTTCATCCTTATAATAATTAATATCTTCCTACTATATTACAGCTGTTCGGATGCTGCATTCCTTTGGGTCCAGTGGGGTCTGTCTCTATATAATCTTGTCGACTTGATTATTTCAAGATAAATTTTAAAATACAAATAAATTCACTACATTGGTTTTATTTCATAAGACGAAGGTACAAAAAAACATCATTTATTAATCTTGTTGTTTAACTTTTAACAAACGACAACTTAATATATGTATATAAACCGTCCTATTCTACTATCCTCTCATCTTAAATCAGGCGTCGTCCCTTTCTTTCCGTCTAAAATATATTGCTTTTATAACAAAATGTAAGCGATATACAGTATTATAATTTATAAGGGCGATAATTCACTTACATTTCTGTAAAAATCTATAATGATCAGGTTAAGTAAAAAGGACATTCCTACAAGATATCATTTACCTATCAAAGTATATGCACCTCTCTCAATGTATCGTAACTGTATTTCCTGCTTGATACATCCGGTATCTGTATATAAAGCGACGCCAGGCTCTCCGTCGTCCCTGGTACGGCTATACGGGCGGACAAAATATCATACCGGATACAAATAATGACGGGCGGCATCATCTGCCACCCGTCTATATAGGTTTACCGTCTACTTCGCTTTCTTATGCTTTAGTGCCGGTATTTTTATTTTCTCTCCTGCCTTAAACTCCGTCCGGCCTCCATTTACAGCCTCTACATAACACTCCATGCCGGGGCCCAACGCCATACGGCTGATGCTGGAGAGGGTCTGCCCGGCCTTCACCGTCACGGTATGGTCAATGCCCACGATGCGATAAGCACCGGTACGGATACGCGGATCCTTGTCATAGGCAGAGGATGCGTCATCAGACTTGGCTGTCTTCACATCAGCCTTTGCCTTATCTTTCGTTTTCGCCTGTGTTGCGGATGTAGCCTGTCCATTCGTTTTCACGGACGCGGGCCCGGAGACAACTTCCTTTTGTCGCAGTTCGGCTTTCTCCTGTGCCGCCTCCACGGCCTTCACGGTCTTAGCCGGCCGTGCAATACGGGCACTGTCCGCCTTGCTCTTTGCCATGGCAGCAGAATCCACCGACCGATGTCCTAATATCTTGTGACTGCTCATGACAGCCGTAGAGAGCTCCAGATGCTGGATGCGGTTGTCACGACGCGACAACTCCAGATAGAAATAGCAGGTGATACCCGCAAAGACTACAAGCAGAGCGATGACAGCGACTCCCAACCATCGGATCAGCCGCTTATTGTGATGGATCTCCTTCAAAAGCTCATTGGCCGCAAGGTCTGCCGTGACCGCCTCGCTCTCCGGCTTCTGCACGACATTCTGTTCGGGTTCTTCGGGAACATTGGTCGTCTTTCTGTTTACTTCCGGTTTCGTGACTGCGACTTCCGGTTCCATCGTTACGGATTCCGATTCCAAGGCCTCGGGGTCTGGTTCCGTTGCGGCAGACTCCGATCCAGCTACCTCCTCGTCCCTTGCCGACTCCACATCCTCAGCCTTCTCTGCAACCGTACCGGCCATGGATTCTGACTCACTGGGGGCCTTTTCCGGTTCAGCCTCCACAGTGACGTGCTCAGCATTTACGGTAGGCTCATCAAGTATCTCAGTTTCTGACTCAGCAACGTCCTCTTCCGGCTGTTCTTTCTCTGCATCAGCTTCAGGTTTGGAGGGACTAGTCTCTGGCACTTCCTCCACTGTCATCCCGTCTGCCGGTGTCTCATCAGGTACGACAGGCATAGCCACGGAACCCGGATCCTCTGTTGCCTCCGGTGTCGTCTCTGCAGGCATGTCCTCCTCGGGCACGCCGTTCTCATATTTCTTGTCGATAGCCGTAAAATCCACGCCCTCATTGAGAACGACGGTCTCAAACTGGGCAAAGGGCCGGTTGACGGCATCACGCATCGACGCATCGGGAGTGAAGGATATTTTCTCACGGCCCTCAATGATGATCGGCTCACCCGTCTGCACATTCACGCTTTTGCGCGGCGCGACGCTCATCACCTTAAACGTACCTAAACCCTTCACCTTCACCTGCTTGTCGTAGTGAAGGCCCTCATTGAGCACGGCGAACATCTGCTCAACGAACTTCTCGGCATCCTCCTTAGAAAGTTCATACTGCTCAGAGAGCTGACGGGCCAGATCCTTTATGTCCGATTTGTTCATGCTTCCTCCTCTCCTTTCTTTAAGCTTTCCTTAATGGCGGCAATAGGCTTAAAGCCCAGCACCAACTTAGGTGGCACGAGCATACGCTGACCTGTTCCCGGATTCACGAGGATGCGCTCCAGCCGCTTTTTCACCTCGAAAGTGCCGAAGCCGGGGATCTGCATGGAGTCGCCTTCTTCAAAAGTCTTACTCATCGCCTCCAGCACCGTCGTCACCATACGCTGGGTGTCGGCCTGCGTATAGCCTGACCGCTGTGCCAAATCCGCTATATATTCCTTGTTGTTCATACCGAGTCGTTTAGGTATTAAATGATTATCCCATGGAAAGCCCCAGGAAGGCTATCCATGGGATCGTAATTATTTCGTCGTACCGTACAGGTCAAACTCGTCGCTGCCGGTGATCTCCACATCGTAAAAACGGCCGGTGCGCAGCTGACGCTCCTCTACGGGTATCAGCACCTCCGGATCCACCTCGGGGGAACAGAACTCCGTGCGGCCTACATAATAGTCACCTTCACGCCGGTCGATGATCACCTTCATCGTCTTACCGACTTTCTCGGCCTCCAGCTCCGCACTGATGTCCTGCTGCAAGGCCATGAGCTTGTCGAGACGGGCCTGCTTCACCTCTGCCGGCACATCGTCCTCATAATGCAGCTGGGAGTAAGTGCCCTCCTCTTCAGAGTACATGAAGGCACCCATACGGTCGAAACGCTCCTCACGGACGAAGTCCATCAGTTCCTCGAAGTCTTCCTCCGTCTCACCGGGGAAGCCCACCATCAGCGTGGTACGGATACAGATGCCCGGTACGCGACGGCGTATCTCAGCGATGAGGTCGATCGTCTCCTGCTTCGTCACATGACGGTGCATGGCGGAGAGCATGTGATCGGAGATATGCTGCAAGGCTATATCCAGATAGCGACAGATGTTATCGTGCTTAGCCATCACATCGAGCAGCTCCATAGGGAACTGGTTGGGATAGGCGTAATGCAGACGAATCCATTCTACTCCGGGGATCTCCGCCATACGGTCGATCAGCTCGGCAATATGATGATGACCATCGAGGTCCACGCCATAGTAAGTAAGCTCCTGCTCAATCACCTGGAACTCCTTCACGCCCTCCTTCACCAGCTCACGCACCTCATCGAGAATCTCGTCCATCGGACGCGACACATGCCTGCCGGTGATAAGCGGTATGGCGCAATAGGCACAATGACGGTCACATCCCTCGGCTATCTTCACATAGGCATAATGGCGTGGAGTAGTCACCTCACGGCCCAGCTTCGACCGGCTCTCAGCGAACGATGCCTCAGGAGCATCAACGGATGCGGGACCCAGATCCTCTATGAGCTGGCGAAAATTGAACTTGCCGTAATACTTATCCACCTCGGGAATGCTCTCCTCCAACTCCTTCTGATAACGTTGGGAAAGACATCCCATCACAAACACCTTATTATGACGGCCCTTCTTCTTCTCTTCTACAAATTCGAGGATCGTATTGATGCTCTCCTCCTTGGCAGCCTCAATGAATCCACAGGTATTGATCACGACGATCTCGCCCTGCGACCGCTTGGGATCGTGCACGCAGTGATAGCCCTGATCTTCAAAACGACGCATGAGCTGCTCGGAGTCCACAAGGTTCTTCGAGCATCCCATAGTGATGATATCTATCTGATTTTTCTTCATTAGAACAGTGAATCGACAAATTCTTTGCGGTTGAAGAGCTGCAGATCCTCCATCTGCTCACCCAATCCGATATATTTCACGGGTACCTTCAGCTGATCGGATATGCCGATCACCACGCCGCCCTTGGCCGTGCCGTCCAGCTTCGTGATGGCCAGCGCTGTGATCTGTGTCACGGCGGCGAACTGCTTGGCCTGCTCAAAGGCGTTCTGTCCGGTAGAGCCGTCAAGCACCAGCAGCACCTCATCAGGAGCCGTGGCATCGAGCTTCTTCAAGACATCCTTGATCTTCTTCAGCTCATTCATCAAGCCTACCTTATTGTGCAGACGGCCGGCAGTATCAATCAACACGACATCCGCGCCGTTGGCCTTGGCGCTCTGCAAGGTGTCGAAGGCCACGCTGGCAGGATCGGCGCCCATCTGCTGCTTCACGACAGGCACGCCCACGCGGTCGCCCCATATCTGAATCTGCTCTACGGCGGCGGCACGGAAGGTATCGGCAGCACCGAGGTAGACCTTCTTGCCGGCCTTCTTGAACTGGTAGGCCAGCTTGCCGATCGTAGTGGTCTTGCCCACGCCGTTGACACCTACCACCAGGATCACATAAGGCTTATGGTCGGCAGGCAGATCCCAATTGTCATTGTCATCGGTGTTGTTCTCCATCAGCAGCGCGGCAATCTCCTCGCGCAGGATATTGTTAAGCTCGGAGGTCGACACATATTTGTCACGGGCCACACGCTCCTCAATACGGCGGATGATCTTCACCGTCGTGTCGACTCCCACGTCAGAGGTGATGAGTACTTCCTCAAGATTGTCAAGCACCTCGTCATCGACCTTCGACTTGCCGGCAATCGCACGGGTCAACTTTGTGAATACGCTCTGTTTGGTCTTCTCAAGGCCCTGATCGAGGGTCTCCTTTTTCTTCTTATTAAATAATCCGAATATTCCCATAAAACTATAGTTACTTTGCAAAGATACGGCAAAATGACTGAATGTCAAAGCAAAAGCGAATTTATTTGCTCATTGCCAGCTCGATCAAAAGCCCTGCGGCCACACAAAGACCGAAGAACAGAAGATTGCGCGCCGTCTCTCCCAGCACCCGGTTGAGTTCGCGTCCTTTGTCGATCGTCTTCATGTGGAAGTATGCCTTGTAATGAAACGGAAGATAAACCAGGAGCAGGACGACGACTACCGCCATATGTGATGTCTGGAGCATCAGCGAATAAGGTATCGTCAGCACAATGGCCACCCATCCCACAATGAGATAGAGCAGCTGCCCTCCCCGATGGCCTACTCTCACGACAAGGGTCTTCTTGCCGTCGCGCCGGTCATTCTCGATGTCGCGGTAATTATTGATGATGAGCAGGGCGTCTATCGCGAAGCCGCAAGCCAGTCCCATCAGCCAAACGTGCAAGGGAACGGCCGCCAGACTGACCGGATGGAGGAAATGCCGCGCCAACAGCTCTACCGACCAACCGGCAGGCGAAGGGGCGACACACAGGAAATAGGTCAGCGCCACCGGTACCAATCCGAAGAAGACAAGCACCAGCAGATCGCCCATACCCCAATAGGAAAGACAAAGCGTGTAAAGGTAGCAAAACGCCACACAGGCCAGGCCGACAAGGATCATCTGCCATCCTCCGTAGATCACCAGCGGCAGGCCGACAAGGCAGCTCACCAGCGTCGTCACGCCCAATGCCCATTGCATGGCACGAGGGGTCACCCACCCCATTGAGCACGCACGGAGCGGCCCCAGCCGCGTCGCCGCATCATCATTGCCACGTTTCCAATCAAAATAATCATTAACAAAATTGGCATCGATCTGCATCAGGAAAGCGAAAAGGAAGCAGAGTACACAAGGCAGCCAGCCTATCTGCCACTGATGGTCGGCCAGAGCCAACATCGTACCGATCAGCACGGGAACAGCGGCTCCCGTCAGTGTCTTGGGACGGGCTGCAAGAACCCAAGCCTTCAAAGAATTAGGAGTTATAGACGTTTCTTTCATAATCACCTGCAAAATTAACCAAAACTTTATACATCTGCAAAAGGTGCCACGATTTTCTCCCTATGAGGACCTTCCACGTAAGAAGGCATTCCGTCTACAATTTAATTATCCTCGTCAATGCCGGGCCTATGTCATCGATCGAAGCCCTGATTCTCCAGCCCCTTGATCTCTTTCCGCCCCTTCCTACGGTCACCAGCATCGTCCCCTCACAAGGAGCCGAGTGATACGGACAGGATCAAAACAGCATAGGAGTCCTGTCGAGACAGCTTTCCTGAAGCAGGGGAACGATCTTGTCTGTTGGCCGCAGATGACCTATCATCAAGGGAGACTCAGGGTCGTGAAGCCTGTAATTCTCCCTGGCTTTCTCATGGTCGTAATTGGCATAGCAGTATCGGCAACCATTGAGGCAAGTGTTATAGTCGCCAAGCCCCCTGCTTTCCATGCACCGGCATCCGGGCCGGTTGCCTCTCTCTGCCACCTTCTTGAAGTGCAGCCCGAGTGAGTGCTCATAGACGGCACGTGTCATGCAACCACTATGATGGATGCCATATTGCTCATAACTTTCCTTGGTGCCGCAGGTCTGGATATACAGATGGCGCTTGGCTGCCATCTCTCCCAATCCTTTTGCGATCAGTTCTTTCTGCTGCCCGGAGATCGGCTGCAGCTCAGGAAGATGCAGCTTCTTATACCACACTACAAAACTAAAGAGACAGCGACTGACATAGGGCGCGATCCGCCTCGCCATATAGTCGAAGGTGGCTAGATGCCGTTCTATGGTGTATTTCCCGGTGAGCAGCACAGGATCATACCGCCAGATGATCTTTTCCTTCCCCACCTGTGCCGACAAGTCTCTTAGCGTCTCTATGCTCTCGTCTATGCCGGGTACATTAGGCTCGATGTCCTTGTCATAGGCAGTGATGGTATAATGGAAATGGCAGTTGAACCGTTCCGTGATCTCATGCAGGCGGGACAGGATCGGGCGATAGTTCTTACTACAGAACTCGACAACGTCGATGGTCCTTGGATTAAGGTCTATCCTGTTTACCACATCAGGATGGAACGGATTACGGCTATAGGCATAGCCGGCGGCGAAGCGGTTCAACAGCCACTCCGAGAAATAGTTCACCGTATCCGTCCTTCCTCCTGTGTTCAGTATCATTCTTGGATTTCTTTTGTCGCGCTATTATGAACATTCCGAGACATCTCCATAAGCGCCGCGCTTCCCATCAAGATAAGCCTAAACAACATTAGCACTCATCCCTACCTGAAAAGCAGAAAGGAAGCAAGACGCGAAAGACGGCCGTCCTAACCCACACTCATCGCCGGTCCAAGCCGGCATCGTACCGGTCAAGACCGGAACCGAGGCATCCTTAACGTCATAGGACTGGCAGCGAGCATCAAAGCCCCTTGGACTTACGGAAGTTTCTTTCATAATCACTTGCAAAATTAGCCAAAACTTTATACATTTGCAAAAGGAACCATCATTTTCTCCCTCAGAGGGCATTTCCGCGTAAGAGAGCGTTCCGCTTAAGATTATAACTAAAAGAGATATTATGCAAGTCAATCTTGAACTTATGTCTTTTATCGAGACCCAGATCCTCCCCCGATATAATGCCTTCGGCCCTTCCCACGGCCTCCAACATGTGCAACGCGTCATCGCCAACTCGCTCGAGCTTGCCAAAAAGACCGGAGCCGACACTGACATGGTCTACACCATCGCGGCCTATCACGACCTCGGCATGAGCGGTCCACGCGCCATCCATCATCTCACGGGCGGCAAGATCCTGGCGGCCGATGCCCGGCTGCGCAAATGGTTCTCGCCAGAACAGATCAAGATCATGAAAGAAGCGGTAGAAGACCATCGGGCCTCCGCTTCCCATGCGCCGCGGAGCATCTATGGTAAGATCGTTGCAGAGGCCGACCGCGATCTGGTTCCCGAAGTGGTATTCACACGCGCGGTGGAATTCGGCCTGGAACATACGCCCCAGCTGGACAAGGAAGGACAATGGCAACGCTTCAACGAACACATGGAAGAGAAATACAGCACCCACGGCTACCTTCAGCTATGGATACCCGGATCACCCAACGAGCACTATCTGAAAGATGTGCGCGACACCATTGCGGACAAGACACGCCTCCGCGAAGTCTTTAACCACATCTACGACAAGCTCATAAATGACAAATAGAAGCGTATCAGCCCGACAGGGCCAGAACGAGCCCAGTTGTTTGCCCATGTGCTTTTCAGAAAACGCTTTCTAGAAAACTGGACTAAAGAAAAATCCGTAGCGACTTTGTATCCCCATACCTGCCACATTATACGATATTAGGGTTTTCATCAGAATGATCGTACTATCATCATAAGACAAAAGAAGTCACACCAACGCGTTCAAGACAAGTATGGTGTGACTTCCTTTCAGAATAATATAATATCTTATTATTTCTTTTTCATTCCCTTGTAGATAAGAATACCTACTACGATGACGGCCAATGCCAAGAGCACATAACCAATTTCATGGCTGTATTTCGTAGCTCTTTCATACACGTCGGCCGTAGTCTTCAGATCTGTAAAGTGGTAGATCAGATATCCGAGTGTTGCCAATACTGAGTTCCATACAGCTGCTCCTAATGTTGTGTAAAGAAGGAAATGATCCAGTCGCATCCCGGCTAAACCGGCTGGAATACTGATGAGCTGACGGACGGCCGGTATCAGTCTGCCAAAGAATGTCGATGCGGCGCCATGCTGCCGGAAATACATCTCGGCATGCTCGACTTTCTCACGGTCTATAAGACACATGTGGCCAATACGACTGTCGGCGAACTTATACACAATGGGGCGGCCGAGCCAACGGGCAAGATAATAATTAACAAGTGCTCCTATGTCGGCACCCACAGTGGCAAATACGACCACAAGAACAATGTTCATACTGTCATCCGTCATTGCCTTCCATGCTGCTGGAGGCACAACGACTTCAGAAGGAAAGGGTATGAAAGAACTCTCTATGGCCATAAAAACGGTTACAACCCAATAGTTCAAATTTTCAAGCACCCATCTAAATAATTCTGCTGAATCCATGGACTTTAATATAATTTTTCTGCAAAGTTATTGCTTTTATATATAAAAAAAGAAGAAAACGTTGATTATGCATAAAAAATCATACGCATTCATGACCTTTAAACCACGCTCGGAGACTTTCTCCACCTTATAAAGGTTCTTGACGACGCATCATCATCCAGCCTCCACGCCCGAAAGCCATTCGCTGTCAGAGGGATGATTCCTGCGGCAACTGACTAAACGTCTTAACCCCTTTGGCATAATATTGCCATAGGATGCTGAAAGACTCACGACCGTCAGGTGCGCCGGCAATACGGTTTTTCCTCATCTCCTCACGGTCCTTGTCAAACTCATGACGCCACTTGTGGAAAGCGTGGCGGGCACGGAAGACAGCACGGAAATCACCCCAGTGTCCCTGGAGAAGGAGCATCTGCCATGCTGCCAGATAGTCGAGGAACCAGCGTACCCGCATGACATGCCGGAGATCCTTATCGGGCAGATTCTTATAAAGCATGGTCAGGGAATTGCGGAAATTGAGGAAGGTCTTCATGGGATTACCCTTCGGCAGCGTTCCTCCACCAACATGATAGACGGTGCTCTCGGGATAGCAGACAATATGCCTGCCTCGCCACACCAGACGCCAACAAAGATCGATCTCCTCACAATGGGCAAAGAAACGGCCGTCGAGGCCACCCGCCATCCAATAATCCTTCGACCGAATCATCAGGCAGGCTCCTGTCGCCCATGTCACCTGAGTAGGATAGTCATACTGGCCATTGTCACGCTCCACGCTGTCAAAGATACGGCCACGACAGAAGGGATAGCCATAACGGTCGATATATCCGCCGGAAGCGCCCGCATACTCAAAGGCGTACTTGTTCTTCTCTGAGAGGAGCTTAGGCTGGACGGCCGCAGTATCAGGATGGACATCAAGATACTCGATAAGCGGTGTGAGCCAATGGTGCGTCACCTCCACATCGCTGTTCAACAGTACATAGTAGTCGGCCGTGATCTGCTTCAGTGCACGGTTGTATCCCTCAGCAAAGCCATAGTTCTTATCAAGCACAAGTGTCCTGACTTGCGGAAATTCCCGGGCGAGCATCTCCATTGATCCGTCAGTCGAGGCATTGTCGGCTACCCACACGACAGCTTCGTCCTTCGAATACTGTATCACAGACGGCAGGAACCGGCGCATCATCTCCTTGCCGTTCCAGTTGAGGATGACAATAGCCACCCGCTCTCGTGAATCATTCTTCATCTCTGACATTCTCTTCTGTTTTATTCTATCAGTTTAGCCTTCAATGCACTCCCGTCGAAGTTGAAGTCACCAAGACGCACGGTGACGATCTCATTGTCCAACTCTGGTGACGACTCGGCCGGCGACAACTCCACACGGATATAATTATCGGTGTAGCCATGCATCGACCGACCGTGCGTGTTCTTCTCCAACAGCACACGGGCCGTCCGACCGATGTACCGGGCATAAAAATCGTGATCCTTCTTGTCGGAGAGCTTGATCATACGGTTGGCGCGCCGCTTCTTCTCACGCTCATCGACAATATAAGGTATCTCGAGCGCCTTCGTACCCGGACGCTCTGAATAGGGGAACACGTGAAGATGCTGTACTGGAAGTGTCTCCAGGAAATGGTAACACTCCTCGAAACACTCGGGAGTCTCTCCGCGACAACCCACCATCACGTCAACACCGATAAAGGCATCGGGTATGAGCTGGCGGATGAGATGGATCTTATGAGCAAAAAGCTGCGTATCGTAGTGGCGGTGCATGAGCTGAAGCACATGATCGCTGCCGCTTTGCAAGGGGATGTGGAAATGGGGCATGAAAGCACGCGAGTGCGCACAATATTCGATCAGCTCATCGTCGAGCAGATCAGGCTCTATGGATGAGATGCGATAGCGTTGTATGCCTTCTACCTGATCGAGAGCCTTCACCAGATCGATGAACTTCTCACCCGTGGAACGGCCAAAATCACCGATATTCACGCCTGTGAGCACGATCTCCTTGCCTCCCTCCTTCGCCGCCTGCTCAGCCTGGGCCACCAACGATGCTATCGTAGGATTGCGCGACAGCCCACGGGCCATGGGAATCGTGCAATAGGTACAGAACCAGTTGCAGCCATCCTGCACTTTCAGGAAATAGCGCGTACGGTTGCCACGTGAACACGAAGGTTGGAAGGTCCTGATGTCGCGAAGAGCCACACGATAGGAACGATGGAGATGAAGACCCTTCTCTGCCGTAGCACCGTCGCTATCGGACGACCCTTGCCCATCGGAAGGCCCCTGCGCCTCCTGAGCTGCCGCACGCTCGGCCCACGCCTCATTAAGATACTGCACAAGCTGGGCCTTCTCATTGGAGCCGAGCACCAGATCGACTCCGGCAATATGACTCACCGTGTCGGGCTCCAACTGAGCATAACAGCCGGTAACGATCACAAAAGCCCCCGGGTTCTCACGCACCATGCGATGGATGGCCTGACGACATTTATGGTCGGCCATATCCGTGACAGAGCAAGTATTGATCAGACAGATATCTGCTCTCTCGCCTTTCTCCACCGTGCGCACACCCATTTCTTCGAGCATCTTGCCATAAGTGGACGTTTCCGAGAAGTTAAGCTTGCAGCCCAATGTATAGTAAGCCGCCGTCTTGCCTTGAAAGGCACTTGTATCGATCATTGAAAGTATTCTTTATTATATATAATAAGGTATAGGAAAAGCACAAGATCTTTCTGTGCCTTCTTTCGTGTTCGCAAAGATACACTTTTAAATCGAGAAAAAGACTGTTCACCCACACAAAAGATATGAAAAGCAAGAATGTAAACGCACACGGATAAGGCTTTCCTTCAAGTTTAACCTTTATTAAATCTTTGTAATCTATTGATTTCCAACATATTCCAAAAAAGTTACAGTAAGGGCGAAAAAAAAACCTCAAAAAATGAACAGCGTATCAAAAAAATGCTTACCTTTGCAGTGTTTTAATAAACAAATGATTGTTTTACAGATTTAAAAAGCAAAGAAAATGAAGAAATTAGTTCTTATGTTCGTAGCTATCGCAGCTATCTCGTTCGCATCTTGTGGTAACAAAGCACAGCAGGCTCCTGCAACAACTGACAGCGACACCACTGTAGTTGATTCAGTTGACACTACTGCTGCTGTTGACACTACTGCTGCTGACACTGCAGCTGCTATGTAATTAACAGCGCGAACAAAAACGCGAATTAAAGAGGCCTTTCCAATTAAGTTGGGAGGGCCTTTTTTATTTTTCCCTTAAGTTGTCATTACCTTCTTTCTAAGAAAGCCAGGATCGAGAGTCTGTCTATCCACAAGACCTTTTCCCGAGTGAGGTCTCCCCTATGATACAGTTTTTCCAATAATATGTCTTGCCCGGAGCCCACTCTTATCCCCTGCCTTCCTCAATCCTCGAAACTAAAGTCATTGGACATATAGGATTAAAGAATCCTTCATTTGCTTGACACATCTTTTAGCCGCTGCATTCCGATGGAGAGCGGTTGATGAGGCCCCTATTCTCTTCACTGTAGACGAAAAAAGGCTATCCCAAACGGATTTGGGACAGCCTGCCTTATCTGCGTCAACAAAACGTCGTCTCTTAATTAGATCGTGCCGTTCAACGGTGCAGCCTGCGTATAAGTTCTTGCGCCAAGCTCCTTGTCAAGCATATAGATGCCGTAACCGTTGTCTTTGATCATCTTGATATTGTCAATGATGGTCTGGGCATTCTCCTCTTCCTCTACCTGCTCATCAATAAACCATTTGAGCATGCTCTGTGTGGCGAAGTCGTTATGCTCGGTTGCCAATGCACAGAGGTTGTTGATCATCTCGGTAACTTTCTGCTCATGCTTCAGCGTGTTCTCGAATACGTCAAGAACAGACTCCCACTGGGTAGGAACCTCAGCGATCGGCTTCAGCTCAACGCGACCGTTGCGAGAGTTCACATAGTTAAAGAATATCTTGGCATGATCCTGCTCCTCCTGGAACTGAATCTCAAACCATTTTGCCATTCCGGGCTGACCTTCTGCATGACAATATGCAGCCATTGACAAATACAAATACGCCGACCACATCTCGGCATTGATCTGCGCGTTCAGCGCCTCTTCAACTTTTTTGTTCAACATAAAATTCTACCTTTTTTAATGGTTTTTGGAAATTTTCCGAAATGTACTAAATTTATGCCTTACAACAAGACTTCTGGTAGGTTTATTATTATTTTTTAGCATTATGTTACCGCTCGATAATCACTTATTGGCATTCGACATCCTGTCAAAACTGCCACGTGTAAGGCACACGATGATGGCCGTACCTACATTCTCCTTAGACTCCACCTTTACCGCCAGTCCATAAAGTTTCAATATTCACGGCCAGACTCATGCCTATCCCGTTGCCCTGAAAAGAGCGGGTATTTGCTGCACGATAGAAAGGCTGAGAGATATAGGGGATGGCCGACTTCGGTATGCCGATCCCTTTATCCTTTACCACGACGGATTTCTCATGGAGGGTTATGTCTATCTTGTCTGCGGAATATTTCAAGGCATTGCGCACGATATTGCCTACCGCCATCTTCAACAGGTAAGGATTGGCCGTGATGCAACAATCGGCACAGCCTGGAGAGACATGAAGCTCAACACGCTCATTGTCAACAAACTGCCCAAGGAAATCCTTCCACTTGATGATCTCACGGCTCTCCCCGTCCGATTCATTCATGGCCATAGACAGATACAACAGTTGCTTGATCGTCTGTGACATTCTCTGGCTCTCCTCCTCTATCCTGTTGAGTGACTCCTCGTAGTCGGCTGCGTCACGCTTTTTCAACAACGCTATCTCACACTCGCCCTGTATGGCCGTAAGTGGGTTGTTCAGCTCGTGTGAGGCATGGTGTATGAACTGCCGTTCTCGCTGATAGGCCTCATGCAAGGTGTCTATGTGCCGCTGCGTATACAACCGGCTCACCAGCACCACGATGAGTATGCAAAGCCCGGTCACTCCGATAAGCCAATAGCCCATCTGACGATGGAGATACTCACCCAGATGCTCTCCTGAAAGATAAGCTCAATTCCC